>Ga0187883_10000435_pt1 | contig 26382 bp, 18 predicted proteins | sample June2016WEW_20_1_2_FD_132966 | JGI IMG/M metagenome (GOLD analysis project Ga0187883, IMG submission 132966) | Peatland microbial communities from SPRUCE experiment site at the Marcell Experimental Forest, Minnesota, USA - June2016WEW_20_10 | ecosystem: Environmental > Terrestrial > Soil >...
CTGCCCGCCGGAGCTTCGTTCAATGTAAACGAGCTGCCCTCGAAAAAATGCGACGACCAGCACTACATCACGGTGCGAACCGACACGCCCGACCCCAAGCTCCCCCCCGAAGGCACGCGCATCTCTCCGGCATGGGCCGGGGTCGCGAGCCTTCCCGGACGCCCGCCCTTTGCGCAGCCCTCCAATGGACCGGCCAAGCTGCTCGCGACCCTGGTAGTGCGGCGTGCTTCAGGCGCGATCGTGGGAGATCACGCCCGCTTCATTGGCATCGAGTGGACGACGCCTCCTGACGCCAACATCGGCCGTATCGTCACCGCCGAGCACTCAGACCACGCCATCCTCGATCGCAACTGGGTCCACCCCGCTGATGGGAGCGAAGTGGGCCACGGCATTGGAATCGTCCACGGCTCGCACGTGATCGCGGTCATCAACTCCTACATTAGCGGCTTGAATTGCATCGCGCGCACCGGAAAATGCACCGATGCGACCGGCATCAGTGGCGGCAGCGGGGACGAGCCCATCTCCGTTCTTAAGATTTACAACAATTTTATCGAGGCTGCCGGGGAGGACATAATGTTCGGCGGCAGCGCCGCTACGCAGGTTCCAACCGACATCGAGATCCGCCGCAATCATTTGTTCCGACCCATGCTCTGGAAGGAGGGCCAACCCGGCTACACGCCAACTGCTTCTGGGGAGCCTTACATCGTCAAAAACAACTTTGAGCTCAAGAACGCGATGCGCGTTTTGTTGGAGGCCAATCTGCTTGAGAACTCCTGGGGTGGTTTCAGCCAGACCGGATATTCCATCCTGATCACCCCCAAGAACCAGTCCAGTGAGTGCGCGGTTTGCCGCGTCAACGATGTCACCATCCGTTTTGACCGGATTCGAAATGTTGCCGGAGTCTTGCAGATTGCCAACGCGCTCGCAAAGACCGGCGCTGCCGCCGCCGATGGCGGACGCTACAGCATTCACGATATCTTCGCCGACGACCTGCACGACACGGACTACAAGGGCAGCGGCGCCTTCCTGATTCTGGTCTCCGTGCGTCCACCGGTGCATGACATCCAGATTGATCACGTAACCGCGTTTGTCAGCGGCGTTTTGCTCACGATTCTGAACTCCGGAGCGAAGCTGGCGAATTTCACGCTGACCAACAGCGTGTTTTCCGTCGGAGATCGGCGGCCGCCAGTGGCCTCGGCGGGCGGAGATCCGCAGAGTTGCGCATCCAAGAACCAGGCGCGAGGCTCGGAAGCCGTCCTACAAGCCTGCTTTGACCCCTATAGATTCGATAAGAACTTGATCATCAGCGGGCGCGGATCTTTTCCCAAAGGAAACATCGCCGCCGGGTCCCCTGAAGCGGCCGGCATCCGCGACCTCAAGGACGGCATCGCCAAAGATCCAAGGCTCTGCCACGCCAAAGGGCCGGGCTGCTCAAAGGCCTCTCCCGGAGCAGGCGCTGCTTCCGATGGGCGTGACTTGGGGGCGGACATTGACGCGGTTGAAGCGGCCATTGCGGGGGTGGAATAGAACATGGATCATGGGTGCGGAGCAAGTGCGCCGAATGCCTCCATGATTCGGAGACATGATTCCGGAACATGATTCTGGAACAGTCCCCCCTCTACCTGGTCCGTTCGAACTCAACGATAACCTTGATAACCATCTCTACACATCCGACGGGAAACTTGCCCACGGCTGTTTCCGCCGCGAGAACAAGGCCATCCACACCGTCGGCCAGCGTGTTGTAAATGTCGTTAATTTCCGCCAGCGTAGGCACTGCCGAGTGGACCATCGACTCAAGCAGATTGGTAGCAACGTAGACCGGTCGACCAATGGCCTTTACGCGTCCGATGATATCTTTCTGATGTCCAGGGATCTGTTCCAGTTCCATCTGCCGTGACAGGTCGCCGCGGTCGATTAAGATGGCGTCGGACAACCGGGCGATCTCCACAAGATTCAAAATACCGTGGCGCGATTCAATTTTCGAAATAAGCGTCGCGGCTGGACCGATCAGCTCTCGCATCTCCTGAACATCCTCCGGCCGATTTGCGAAGGAGAGCGCGAAATGGTTGACGCCCATTTTCCGCCCGATCTCGATGGCCTTGCGGTCCTTGACCGTGATTGCAGGCAGCTCGATCTCGCGATGCACGTTGCAAGCCTTGTTGTTGCCGACGCGACCGCCTTTGAGGATACGCAGGACAGCTCGGCTGCTTTCAATCTCCATGACTTCGGCGACGACCGCATGAAAGTCAATGGTGATGAGATCGCCGGGTTGTAACAATTCAAGAATGGCCGGAGGCGTGAAATTTAACTTCTGCGCATCGCCGGAAACTGGATACGGGCGGACCTCGATCAGGCTGTCTTTTTTTAGATTGATGGGCGCGGTTGCGAACGTACCGGTCCTGATCTGCGCCCCCTCGCTATCGAGACAAACCGGTACAGTGGTGTGCTTCTGCAGGAAGGCGAGCGCCGGACGGACCTCCTCAAGCGGCGTGTGAGAAAGGTTGATGCGAAACAGGCTCACGCCGAGCGCCTGAAGACGCCGGATAATTCTGGGCTTAAGCGAAGCCGGGCCGACGGTGCAGATCACTTTTCTATGAACGCTGGGGACCTGGTCCGGATGAATAGAAGGAATCATTTCCTGTCCAATGTTCGTGCCAACCACCGCTTTCGCACCGACTTTATGCTCCGACAGGATTCGTGAGTTCCAATCTTGCCCCCTTGGCGAACCGACCCACAACGGTCTTGGACTGCAGGAACAGTTTAGCTTCGAAGAACCGCGGGTAAAAAATGTGCATGAGACTAAGCGCAGGATCAAGGTGGGCGGAGCCGCAGCGCTCCGCTGTTAGGGGGTAAGAGAACTCCTCCAGACAGTCTCCGATCAAGGCCTCTATCGCGGCAATCTCCGGTCGGGAGAGCTTGGTTTTCCATCGATTGACCGGGCTGAAAGTCTCCGCGCTCAATTCTTCTTTCCAGACCGTGTTCGGAGCAGCCACGCGGCCGATGGCAGTCTTCTGAATGCGGCCATAGTCGAGGTCGTGGTCGAGAAACTCTCCGAGCGCGCTCAAGGTCTTCTCAGGTTGCCTGACCAGATCCTCGTAGCGCACTTCGGTGTAGTCGGCGGAAAACTCCTGCCCGTGGCGTCTTCCTTGCCGCACCGTCCATTGCCAAAGCAGCGCCCACGCGAACAAGGCGCGTGTCCGGGCCCACAATCGAGGAGGGACGGTATGTTGTCTCTTCATCGAAAGCGCCGCGTCCCGGCCATCGCGAACGACATGGACAAACAAAGCGTCGGGAATCTCTCGCTTGATGGTGGTCATGTGCATGATGTTGTCGCAATCATGGACGGCCCAGCGTTGGACGCCCGCCCGGCGCGCGAGTTCTCCCATGGTGATTCGCAAAAAATCCCCGCCACTTTTGCATTCTTCCATGATCTTGGATCGAAGTTCCTCCGCGCCCAGGCCCGTTCGCCGGAACGGCTTGCTCCGCAGCCAGAGTTGCATTAACTTTTCCCGGTTCCTGCGAACTGACGGGTCCCCACACATCCGAAGCAGCGTCGTATGCACGTAGGGAGCCTGGTGATAAAGGGGAAATCCGCCGGCCGAGAGCAGGCTATCGTAAAGCAGAGCGGTGCCAGACCGGTGGCAGCCAATCACAAACACCGGTGAATTTCCTCGTGCCGTCACTACGGTTTGGTCCCCGATTCCTTGCCGGCTTCGCCAGGCTCTCCGGCTCCACGTTTTTCATCAAACCTTAACATGTTTCTAATCATTCCATAACAACGGTCATTTCTACATGTAAGTCTACAGACATACTAGTATTTAATAGCACACTTAAATAAGTCAATAGCACATAATGGCCCGAAGGCCTCGCTACCCAGCGAAAGGCACGGGTAACCGCCGGAAAGTGTAAATCATTGCACCTCGCGGTCCGGGATGCAGGGGTGTTCGCCAGGTAAGCTGTTCATTCACATTCCCGCTGCGGAGCTGGCAAAACGGCACCGGCCTTGCAAACGGCGTTTCAGATCGTCTATTAGTGTCGTAGACTTTGCTTTGCGCACGCTTCGTTCTGCTGTGGAATTCTCTTCCTCGGCCGAAGTAGCCTCGCGCAGGGCCAACAATGAACGACTTCCAATCCGGATCTGTGAAAACCGCTCGGAGCAAGGCGCCTGTTTTTGTCATTGGCTGCAGCCGGTCGGGCACGACCCTGCTGTACCATATGCTCCTGTCGTCGGGCAATTTTGCTGTTTACCGCACCGAGTCGTTCATCTTCACGCTGCTCGAACCGCGCTTTCGCCCTCTCAGCAAGCCGCGGAACAAGCGGCGGATGCTCGATGCCTGGTACAACACTCGTCTTTATACAAAATCTGGCCTCGAGCCCTCGGAAATCGAACCAAGAATCATGGCGGAGTGCCAGAACGGCGGCGATTTTCTCCGCATCATCATGGAGGAGATGTGTCGCAAGCAGGGTGTGGAGCGATGGGCGGAAACCACCCCGGAGCATCTGCTGTACATACGACGCATTAAAGAGACCATCCCCGACGCACTCATCGTTCATGTGATCCGTGATGGCCGCGATGTAGCCTTGTCGTGGGAGAAACTTTCCCAAATCCGCCGGTTGCCCGGGGATCGAAAGCGGGCCGCCATGGCGGCGGGGATTTATTGGGAATGGATTGTGGGCAAGGGACGAGCGGCTGGTCGCAGGCTGGGCGGCGACTACGTCGAGGTCCATTATGAAGATCTGGTTCGCAAGCCAGCCGGGGTTCTCAAAACTCTGGAGTCCTTCATTGAGCACGACCTGGACTATGAGCGGATAACCCGGGTGGGAATTGGTTCTGTGAGCGCTCGAAATACCGCATTCAAAGACGACCAGCGAAGCCCGATCGGCCGGTGGAAAACCGACCTTTCCCAAGAGGAGTTAGCAACCCTCGAAAGCCTGGTGGGCGGTACGCTGCAACAACTGGGGTATGAGCTCAGCACGAAAGGGTCGGGCGGCTTCGACCTGGCGAGCATGCGCGCCGCCTACCGGCTGTGGTTCGAGAGCAAGCAATACCTGAAAACCAGGACGCCTGCGGGAAAGTTGCTCGTGACACGCGATCTGTCCTGGGTCTAGGGGACTGGTCCGGACCCTCGGCATTTTCCAACCACTCTGGTGACTTCAGTAACACTGTTCTTACAAGGGCCTCAAACCGCCCACTCTCCATTGCGTGATAAGATTTTATAGTGCTTACGCCCAGCCCGAGCGATCGCAAGCATGCTCCTGTCTTCGTGATGGGGTGTCACCGCTCTGGGACGAACCTGCTGTATGACATGTTATTGTCCTCCGGTGGGTTTGCCATCCACCGCGGGTATCTGCCGCTCTACAAGAAGCTGATTCCCCGCTTCGGCTCCATGAAGAGCCGCGCGAACCGCGAAAAGATTTTCGAAACCTGGCTCCGCAGCAAGGGTTTCCGGCGCAGCGGGCTCGATGTCGAGCAACTGGCGGCGCCCATTCTGAACAAATGCCGCACCGGGGGAGACTTCATCCGCGTCGTCATGGACTCGATGGCGCGGAGCCAGCACGTGGAGCGCTGGGCGCTCTACGATCCTGACAACGTGCAGCACGCTGAGCGCGTGAAGCGCGACATACCTAACGCGCTGTTTGTGCACATCATCCGCGACGGGCGCGACATTGCGCTCTCGCTGAAGAAAATGGGCGGCTTTACTCCTCTGCCCTGGGACCGAGGCCAGACCGACAGTCTGGTGGCGACTGCGCTTTATTGGGAGTGGATGGTTCGCCAAGGCCGCGCTCATGGCAGCAAGTTCCCGGCGGACTATATCGAGATCCGCTACGAAGACCTGGTCACCAACCCGTGCGAAACGCTCGGCAAACTCGGCGGCTTCCTCGATCACGATCTGGACTACAACCGGATTCAGCGCGCCGGCCTGGGCCGGCTAACGGAAACAAATTCTTCGTTTCGCGAAGAAGGCGCGAAAGAAACAATCAATCCGCTCGGCCGCTGGAAAAGACGGCTGGCGCACGCCGAGGTCGCCGCCATCGAAGCGACCGTGGGCGAGTTCTTGCAGGAAAATGGCTACGAACTTTCGCTGCCCGCCGCCGATCGCCGTCGGAATTTAAGGCAGTGGGGGATGCGAGGAATGTATCCCGCCTTTCTTGACAGCAAGTTGTGGCTGAAGTTGCATACCCCCCTCGGCCGGTTGGCCAGCATGTCCACGCTCGAACTCGAAGAAAAACCGGCGCAGGTGGCGGAGTCGGTCCGGTCCTGAGGTTCGAGTTGAGGATCGTCATGAACCCGGCAACCCGAGTCCCGGCAAACGAAGTCGCATCCCAAGAAATGGAAAACGGCAACGCGCTCGTCGAAGATCAGCCGGCAGGTCAGGCGACAGCGCCGGGCTCGCGGGGCGCTGGGAGCGTTCGTAGCGTTCGTTCCGCGGCTCCGGTATTTGTGCTGGGTTGCGGGCGCTCCGGAACCAAGTTCCTCTACCACACGCTGCTTTCCGCGGGAGGGTTCGCCGTCTATTACGCGGAGAGCAACGCCTTCAACCTGCTCGGCCTGCGCTTCGGCAACCTCGCCAGCCGCCGCAATCGCCGCCAACTGCTTGACGCCTACTTCACCAGCAAGCTGTTTCATCGCACCGGACTCGATCCGAAAGAAATTGAAGAGCGCGTGATGGAAGATTGCCGCAATGCCGGCGACTTCCTGCGCATCGTGATGGAAGCCATCGCCCGCAAGCAAGGCGTCGAGCGCTGGGCCGAATGCACGCCGCTGCACTTGCTCTATCTTCCGTTGATCAAGCAAGTGATTCCGGATGCGCTGGTCGTCCACATTATTCGCGACGGCCGCGACGTCACCGCCTCCTTGTATCGCATCGGTTGGATACGGCCGCTGCCCTGGGACCGCGCTCGCGCGTTTGTTGTGCCGGCGATTCATTGGCGATGGGTCGTGAGCAAAGGCCGGCGCTACGGTCGGGCGCTGGGCGCGGATTACATGGAAGTTCATTACGAGGATCTGGTGCAGAATCCGCGCGACACGCTGGCGCGCATCGGCAAGTTCATTGAACACGATCTGGACTATGACCGCATTCAGCGGGTCGGGCTGGGATCGGTGCACAATGCAAATTCTTCGTTTCGCGGCGACGGCAAGGAGGCTGAAGCGAACACCATCGGCCGCTGGAAACGCATGTTCACTCCGCCGCAGGTTCAGGACGTGGAGTGCAGCATCGGCAATTTGCTCGTCGATACCGGATACGCACTCGAAACCCAGTCAGCGGAGCGGCGTTCGTCATTGGCTGTGCGTTTCATGAACTTTCTGTACCCGTTGTATTTCGACCTCAAGATTTGGCTGAAATCGCATACTCCGCTCGCGCGCATCGCCGACAAGGGACGCATGGGCATCGCCGAGTCGGATGTCACACCGGGTGCGAAGTCCGATGCAGAGTCCGATGCCAGGTGCGAGGCGAAGTAGCGGGATGTCCGATTCGACCCCCAATCCGACGCCTGGCAGGCACAATCCGTCAGGCCTGCGGGCTGAAATCGACGCGCTGATCGCCCAAGGCACTTTCGATATTGCCGCGAGACGTCTGGCCGAACTTTGGCGGCACGATCCCGCGTCGGGTACGGCGAGCTTCGTGACCTCACGACTCGATGAGTTGCGCGAGAAGACGCGCGACAATCTTGCTCTTACAAAATTCAAGCTGGCGATTCTGCGCTCGTTCACGGTCGAACCGATCGTGCCGCTGTTGCGCGCAGAAGCATTCGCGTACGGTATCGATCTGGAAGTTCACGTCGGCGATTTCAACACGTACGTACAGGACATTCTCGACGGCCAGAGTTCGCTCTACCGCTTCGCGCCGGACGCGGTTGTGCTGGCGGTGCGCACCGACCAAGCCGCGCCCGAGCTGTGGCGTGACTTCGCGGATCTGGCGTCGGAAGTGGCGCAGCAAGCCGGCGAGGGCGTGGTTCGCGGCGTAGTTCACAACGTCGTTCACAACTATGAAGAGTGGATCGGCGCGTTTCGAAAGCAGAGCCAGGCGGCGCTGATCATTCATTCGCTCGAGCTCCCGTCGTCTCCAAGCCTCGGAATTCTCGACGACCAATCCGACGCGGGCCAGTCCGGACTCATCCGGCAGATTAATCGTGAACTGCGGCGCATCGCCGCGGGATTCCACGGAGTGTACAGCCTCGACTACGAGGCGTTGGTGGCACGGCATGGCAGCGAGCATTGGCACGACGAGCGCAAGTGGCTGACGGCGCGGCTTCCCATCGCCGCCGGTTATCTTCTGCAGATGGCGCGCGAGTGGATGCGTTTTATCGTGCCGCTCAGCGGCCGCACCGCTAAGGTTCTGCTCGTCGACCTCGACAACACGCTCTGGGGCGGCATCATCGGCGAAGACGGAATGGCCGGCATTAAAGTTGGCGCCGAGTATCCGGGTGCGGCGTATCAGGCCTTGCAGCGCGCTCTGCTTGATCTGTCGCGCAAAGGAATTCTGCTCGCTATTTGCAGCAAGAACAATCTCGACGATGCCATGGAAGCGCTGGAGAAGCATCCCGGAATGCTGGTGCGCGCGAAACATTTCGCGGCGCTGCGCATTAACTGGACCGACAAGGCGCAGAATCTCCGCGAGATCGCACAGGAACTTAACGTCGGCATCGATGCGCTCGCCTTCCTCGACGACAACCCTTTTGAGCGCGAGCAGGTTCGGGCCGCGCTTCCGGAAATTACCGTTATCGATTTGCCCAAGAATCCGCTGGAGTATGCCTCCGCCGTCCGGAATTGTGTGGCCTTCGAGCGCCTTACCCTTTCGGCGGAAGACCAGCAGCGCACCGAGATGTATGCCGCACAGAAGCAGCGGGGCGGCGCCGAGCAGAGCTTTCAATCGAAGGAAGATTTCTTTCGCTTCCTCGAGCAGGAAGCTGAACTCGAACCCGTGTCGGACCTGACGCTGGCGCGGGTCGCGCAACTGACGCAGAAAACCAACCAGTTTAATCTGACCACGCGGCGGTACACCGAACCGCAGATTGTGGAGATGGCTAGAAAGCCAGACTGGCACATATTTTCCATCCGGGTGCGCGATCGTTTCGGCGACCACGGGCTGGTCGGAGTCGCGATCGCGCACGACGAAGGCGAGCAGTGCGAAGTCGATACCTTCCTGCTGAGCTGCCGCGTCATCGGAAGAACGGTCGAAACCGCGCTTCTCGCCCATCTCGCCGAAAGCGCCGCCCAGCGCGGCCGCAAGCGGCTGGTGGGCTGGTTTCTGCCGACAAAGAAAAACGCTCCGGCGCGCGATTTCTACCCGCAGCATGGTTTCGAGCGGCGGGAGACAAACGGCGCGGCCTCGCTGTGGACGCTCGATCTGAAGAGTTCCACTCTGCGCTGCCCCGATTGGATTAAGCTCAAGGTGAAATGACAGAAGTTGGACTTTGTGCGAAGGGACGGTAGCGAACCGGGAGGAAGGAATTGACGGCCAGTACGTTTGAGCAGGTGCGCAGCGTCGCCAGTGACATTTTTGGGGTTCCAGCCGACAAAATCACGGCGGAATCTTCGCCGGAAACCATCGAGAACTGGGATTCCATGCAGCATCTGAACCTGGTTCTTTCCATCGAAGAAAAGTTTGGAGTGCGGCTCGATCCCGAAGATATCGAACAGATGAAGAACATCGGCGCGGTCGCGACGCTGGTCGAGAAGCTGCAGTCGGCCGCGCGATAATCATTGTTAGACTCGGGCAAGCTCACATCTTCCATTCATGCCCATCGTCATCAAGCCAATCGTCCCGAGCACAAGGCCGCGGATGCATTTGACGCGCGCGGACGGAGATGGGCTGCCCGCGAATTTCTAGCGTCGCGATGCTATGCTGTTTGCGCCCAGCATGATTTGTGAGTTTAAGCTCGGCCGAGCAATCGTGGAATGATGATTGTCCTAAAATATTTTGCGCTTGGGTTTAGCGCGCTTTTGCCCGTGGTCAATCCCCTGGGTTCGGCGCTGGTTTTTCTGGGGTTGGTCGGAGTTGCGCCGTCCGAGGTATACCGCAGTCTCGCACGCAAGATTGCGATCAGCACGACGCTCTTCCTGCTTGTCGTGGAGCTGGTTGGTGCAGGGTTATTGAATTTCTTTGGCATTTCCCTCCCGGTGGTCCAGGTGTCGGGCGGCTTTGTTCTGGCTGCAATGGGCTGGGGGTTGCTCAACGAGAAAGACAGTGCCCCGAGCACCGAGAAAGCAACTGTCGCCCCCGTTGATTTCAATTCATTGGAGGAAAACGTCTTTTATCCCTTCACGTTCCCAGTGACGGCGGGCCCCGGTTGCGTTGTTGTCATGCTGACATTGAGCGCACACGCATCGGGGAAGAACGTTCTCCACAGCATTCTTGCGCATCTGGGTATCCTGCTGGCGGTGGTTGCGCTGAGTTTCACTGTGTTGATCAGCTATCGGTACGCACCGAGAATCACCGAGAAAATCTCGCCTCAAACCGTACATGGGATCTTGCGGGTGATTGCGTTTATTCTCTTGTCCATCGGTGTGCAGATTGCGTGGAATGGAGTGCAAGCGCTGATACAAAGCCTAGCAAAGTAAATGGGGCCAGGCCGGAGAAACTCGCGCATCAGTGCAGTTGCCATAAGCACCGCCGTCCATATCATCCATAACCACCGAAGTCTGGTCCGGCGGTGGGGCGGAAAGTGGACAACTATTTCCACGGGGTGGAACTGTGAGGGGCCAAATTGCCCACAAACTCGTACGTGCCGCGGCGGGCGAGCCCCGGTCGCAGTTAGACTGGCGAGGGTACCGAGAGTAACCGGCGGGTCAAGAGCGGCCTTTTCAGCATGTAAGATAAGGGAATCTGTGGCTTCTGGATGGCAAAACAGGCTGGCGCGCGTGTCCCGGATGGACTGGGAAGAGGTGCGGGTGCGAGTGTGGCAGGAATTCCACAAGCAGAACGACCTGCTCATGCACCGGATGGGCTTGCTTAATGGGTCGATTCGGTTAAACGCAGAGTCGGCGGCGCGGCCGGGACAATTCTTTTTTTCGGCGAGCGAGTTTTCTGGCAGTGAAATTTCGGAGCGCGCGGAGTTGTTGCGCAAACATCTTCCCGACGAAGCGGCCGATATTCTGCGCGAGGCCGATGAGATCTGCGGCCATCGGTTTCGTCTGCTGGGCTATGAGAATCTCGAATACGGCAGCGAGATCGACTGGCATCTCGATCTGGTGCATGGTAAGCGCGCGCCGATGGATCCCTGGTTCAAGATTCCTTTTCTTGATTTCGCCGTGGTGGGCGACCACAAGGTCACCTGGGAATTGAACCGGCACCAACACCTGGTGACGCTGGCCAAGGCGCGCCTGCTGAGCGAGGACGAGAAATACGTCCGCGAACTGATGGCGCAGTGGCGCAGTTGGATCAAGGCGAATCCGTATCCGTTGGGGATTAACTGGGCGAGCACGCTGGAGGTCGCCTTCCGCAGCTTGTCCTGGATATGGGTGGACCAGTTGCTGGCGGGAGCGGCTGATTATGCGGAGCTTCGATCAGAAATGGCGCCGGCGCTCGCGTTTCACGGGCGTTATATCGAGCGCTATCTATCTACTTATTTTTCTCCGAACACACATCTGCTGGGGGAAGCAGTTGTGCTGTTCTTTCTGGGCACTTTGTATCCGCAAATGCCAAGGGCCGCGCGCTGGAAGGAATCCGGGTGGCGGATTGTGCTGCACGAGGCGGGACGGCAGGTGTGTCCGGATGGCGTTTACTTCGAGCAATCGCTGTACTACCACGTTTATGCCCTCGACTTTTTCTTATATGCGCGGTTGCTCGCGGCGCGGAATGGAATGGAAATTCCGCTGGCGTATGACGCGGTGCTGGGGCGAATGCTCGATGTCGTCGCGGCGCTGGGGCAGGCAGGACCGGCGGAGGGCTTCGGCGACGATGATGGCGGGCGGGCGTGGAATCCGCGACGCAACCGCACGGAGCAGATGACGGACCCGCTGGCGCTCGGTGCGGTGATTTACTCGAGAGAGTTTTCCGCGGCGCGGCTGACGGATGAAGCGATCTGGTTGTTTGGGAATCAAGCCGTCGAAAAACTCTCGATCGGACACATGAGCACACAAGCTAGTGCGGCGGCGCGTTCGCTCGCCTTTCCCGACGGCGGGCTTTACGTGCTGGCGGATTCGCTGCCGTTCCCGCAGGCAATGGTGGTGGATGCCGGTCCGCAGGGTGTGGGACGCTCGGGACACGGGCATGCCGACGCACTCAGCTTGCGGCTCACCATGAATGGGCGGCGCTGGCTGGTGGACTCCGGGAGCGGCGTCTACATTTCGAAAGATTTGGCGGACCGGAACACGTTTCGCGGGACGGGAGCGCATAACACCCTGCGCGTCGATGGAGTGGACCAGGCGGTTGCGGATGAACCCTTTTCGTGGACTCATATTCCGACGACGCGAGCGGAAAATTGGATCGTGGGAAAGAGCTTTAGTTACTTTGTGGGCAGCCACAATGGATATGCGCGGCTGGCGGATCCGGTTGTGCATCGGCGGCACGTGCTGAAGATCGCAGGCGATCTGTGGCTGGTGCGCGATTTGGCGCTCGGTCGAACGGAGCACGAACTGGAGATACGGTGGCACTTCGCGCCCGATCTCGAAGTTCAAAACGAAGTTCAAAACGCAGTTCGAAACTCTGGCGCGGGGCGGGTGGAAATAAGGACGGCTGGCGCTGCCTCCAGCGAACCACGGCTGAGCCTCATCGTGCCGGAAGAAACCGTCTGGCATACGGCGACGGAAGTTACGAGAACTCTGCTCTCGCCCGCTTATGGTGAGTTTCAGCATGCGCCGTTGGTGCGATACCATGCACGGGTTTTGCTGCCAGCAGAGATCGCGACTGCGCTCGTACCGAGCTCTGGCGCAATCCGGCAGGAGGGCGAACCACAAATCGAACCTCGATTGGTGAGCATGGCGCAGGCGGCCGTGCAGGTGTACGAACTCAACTATCATGACGAAAGCCGCGGATTCTTTTTTGCGCTCGGCGACGAGACGTGGAGTTTCGGTTCGTTGTCTTCGGACGCGCGAGTGCTGTATTGCCACATCGAAAAAGAGAAGCTGGCGCACCTGGTTGTAATCGGCGGAACACACGTCGCGTGGCAGGAACAGCCGCTGCTGAAGGCGGCAGGGCCATCCGCATTTTTCGAGTGGCGCAGGGGGGATGCGGTGATGAACGCGGTGCCGGGCGAGTTTTCGGTTACGGCTCTGTTCGAAGAGCTGACCGGCGGCTCGCGCTCCCCATTCCTGGGTGTGGATCATGATTCGTCGCATCATAGTTCGTCACCATACGGTTCGTCACCATACGCGGAGGAACGCTAGATGTGCGGGATTGCCGGGATTCTTGAATTCGGACGGGACGCGCGGGCTAGCGCCGGCGCACTGCGCGAAATGTGCAGCGTGGTCCGCCATCGCGGGCCGGACGACGAGGGCTTTTATACGGATGGCGCGGTAGGCATCGGCATGCGGCGGCTCAGCATTGTCGATGTCGCGGGCGGGCATCAGCCGATTCCGAATGAAGACGGCACACTCTGGATCGTGTTCAATGGCGAGATCTACAACCATCTCGACTTACGCGAGCAGCTCATCGCACGCGGCCACCACTACAGCACTCGTAGCGATACTGAGACCGTCATCCACCTCTACGAAGAGTACGGCGTGGATTGTGTACAGCACCTGCGCGGCATGTTTGCTTTTGCCATCTGGAATCGCAATACGAAAACCCTCTTCATCGCGCGCGACCGGCTGGGCATTAAGCCGCTGTATTACAAATTGACGCCGGAGCGGCTGCTGTTCGGGTCGGAAATCAAAGCGGTGCTGGCGCATGGCGGGATTCGTCCCGAGTTTAATCGGGCGGCGCTGCCGGAATATCTGGCGTTCGGATATCTTTCTGGTGCGGAAAGCTTCTACTCCGGAATCCTCAAGCTGCTGCCGGGGCACACGATGACGATTGGCCCGGATGGCAAGGCGGAAATCCGGCAGTACTGGGACCTGGATGCGTCGAAGCCGCACGAATTGGGCAACGAGAGTTACTACGTCCAGAGCTATCGCGAGTTACTGGAAGGCGCCGTCAACAGTCACCTGATGAGCGACGTGCCGCTGGGTGTTTTCCTGAGCGGCGGCGTGGATTCGAGCGCGGTAGCTGCGCTGATGACGAAACTGCGGCGCGAGCCGGTTGAGACTTTTTCCGTTGGCTACACCGAGCAGACTTGCAGCGAACTGCCCTTTGCGCGCGCGGTGTCGGATCACATCCAGTCGCGGCATCATGAAGTGGTGGTTAGCGAGCAGGATTTTTTTACGGCGCTGCCGCATTTGATCTGGCATGAAGACGAGCCGATCGCGTGGCCTTCGAGCGTCTCGCTTTATTTTGTCGCCCGCCTTGCCCGAGAGAGAGTTACGGTCGTGCTCACCGGCGAGGGCGCGGATGAAACCCTGGCGGGCTACACGCGCTATGCCTTCGCTTTGAAGAATGCGGCCATGGATCGCGCGTACCGTAGCGTGGTCCCGAGCATCCTGCGGCGCGGATTGCGCCACACGGTTGCGACGTCTTCGCTCCTGGGATCGACCCTGCGCCGGAAGCTGGAACACACTTTTCTCGCGAAGGATGGAGATTCCTGGGCCTCTTTCTACTTCGATAATTTCTTCTCCGCCTTCGGCGAAGCGGAACAGAGTGGATTGCTGACCGGCGAGTTTGCGCGGGAAGCCTCGCCCAGCACGGCATATAAGAATGTCCTCGATTGCTGGGACCACTCGTCGTCGGTTCCAGCAGGGGGCGAAATGCTGCAACGGCTGCTCTACACCGACATCAAGACTTATCTGGTGGAACTGCTTATGAAGCAGGACAACATGAGCATGGCCGCATCGATCGAAAGCCGGGTGCCGTTTCTCGATCATGTGCTGGTTGAGTTCGCGACGCGAATTCCGCGCGAAGTGCAGATTCAGGGACTGGCCGGCAAACGGATTCTGAAGAAGGCGGTGGAAGATCTGCTGCCGCGCTCGATTCTGTACCGGCCGAAGCTGGGATTTCCGACGCCGTGGAGCGAGTGGCTGGCCGGGCCGCGGCTGGAAACGATTCGCGAGATGCTGCTGGAGCCGCGCAGCCTGAATCGCGGATACTTCCGGCGCGAAGCGATCGGGAGGCTGTTCGACGAACATCGCGCGAAGCATCGCGACAACTACGATCGCATCTGGCGGTTGCTCAATCTTGAGTTGTGGCATCGCGTCTGTCTCGAAGGCGAAGCGAACGACGAGATTGGCGATCCGGCGATGAAGATGGCGTCGACGCGGTAGCTTGCAAAGCGGGCCCGAGCACACTAAAGTACGTCCAAGACGGAAGGGTTCGCCGCTGATGCGACAGGCGTGGCGCAAGCGGTGGACAATCACAGGAAGCGGAAGGATACAAGATTGAAGATCTCGCAAAAAGGGCTTTACGCACTGCAAGCGATAATGACCCTTGGCCGTCGATACGGAACTGAAACGGTCAAGATCCGGGACATCGCGCTTGATAGCGACCTGCCGGAGAAATTTCTTGAGTTGATTCTGCTGGAGCTCAAGAACGCGCGCATCGTGGAAAGCGTTCGGGGCGCGAAGGGCGGCTACCGGCTGCGGCGCGCACCAGCGGAGATTATGCTCAGCGAGATCATTCGTCTGGTCGACGGTCCACTCGCACCCTTTGGCGATGCGGATCAGCTCCGAAGCCTCATCACCACCGATCCCGACCATCGCGCGCTCTATAGCGTGTTCCTGGAGGTGCGAGATGCCGCGGCCAAAATACTGGAGAGCACCAGCGTCGCTGACATCGTTGGTGATTCTCCCAAATCCCACAAACGATCGAGCGCGAAGAAGAAGACGAAGAATGGTCCTGCTCTGGCTATCGTTCACAAGGACGCGAAGAGTAAGTAGCTGGCTGGTGTTTCCGCGAATTCGTGCTAGTCTTTGCACGCTAATATTCCCTGAAAGCGGAGCCCAATGAACGACTCTCGGGCTTTTTCTGTCGACCTCCAGGCAATGGCGCGGCAGGTCATGCTGGCACGGGGTTTCGAACCGAATTTTCCGCCAGCGACACAGCAGCAACTGGCGGATATCAAGGCTCATCCTCCACAACTGGCGCCTTCCGATGAGGTCCGTGATCTGCGCGGGCTGCTCTGGTCTTCTATCGATAATGACAGCTCGCGCGACCTCGACCAGATCGAGGTCGCTGAACGCTTGCCCAATGGCGACGTCAAGGTGATGGTGGGCATCGCCGATGTGGATGCGTTTGTCGCCAAGGATTCTCCCATCGATCAGCATGCGGCCAGGGAGACGACCACTGTCTACACCGGGGTTTGCAACTTCTCCATGTTGCCGGAAGAGCTCTCGACCGGTGCGTCGTCTCTGCTTGAAAACGTGGACAGGCCGGCGGTGGTGATTGAATTCGTGGTCGATATCAATGTGAATGCCGGCGGCTCGATCAGCGCCAGCAACGTGTATCGGGCCATCGTTCGTAACAAGGCACAACTCACCTATGGAGCGGTCGGCACATGGCTGGAAGACACGGCGGCGCCGCCGCCGAAAGTGGCCGCGACGTTGGGACTAGACCTACAAGCGCAGCTCAAGCTGCAGGACGAAGTTGCCCAGGCGCTTAGGAAACTGCGCTACGAGCAGGGCGCGCTGAATATTGACACCAGCGAAGTGCATCCGGTGGTGCTCAACCAGCAGTTGGTCGATGTCGTGAAACAAGAGAAGAATCGAGCCACCGAGCTGATCGAAGACTTCATGATCGCCGCCAATGGGGTGGTGGCGCGCTTCCTCGGAAAAGTTTCTTCTTTGCGCCGCATCGTGAAAACTCCCGAGCATTGGGACGGCATGGTGCGGCTGGCGGCGGCGCAGGGTGAAAAGCTGCCCGCACAGGCCGATTCCAAGGCGCTCAACGATTTTCTGCTGAAGCGCAAAGCCGCCGATCCCGATCACTTCGCCGATCTCTCGCTGGCGGTCATCAAGCTGATTGGAGCGGGCGAATATGTGCTGGAGCGTCCGGGCGATCCTGAGCAGGGGCACTTCGGACTGGCCGTGCAGGACTACACGCACTCGACCGCGCCCAACCGGCGCTTTGCCGACATGGTGACGCAGAGGCTGATCAAGGCGTTGCTCGATGGCAAACCCGGGCCCTATTCCGACGACAAACTTGCCGGCATCGCCACGAACTGCACACAGAAAGGCGATGCGGCGCGAAAGGTGGAGCGGGAAATGTCGAAGCGGCTGGCGGCCGTGGCCTTGAGCCATCGGGTGGGTGAGGCGTTCGACGGCATCGTCACCGGAGTTACTCCGAAGGGAACGTTTGTGCGTGTTCTGCAGCCGCACATCGAGGGATTGCTGGCTCAGGGAGCGCAGGGGTTGCACGTGGGCGACAGGGTGCGGGCGCGGCTTACGCGGACTGATGCGCAGCGCGGGTATATTGATTTTGCCCGGGCTTAGGGCGTAGCCTTCTGGTTGTTTTCGCCTATTGTTCCCTGTTTACTTGGGTTAAGTTCCGCACTCGAATGCCAAGTGTTCCCAACGCATCACCTGTCGGACATGCCAGTCTCCGTCGAATTGTGCCTTGAAGTATGCTTCGTATGAGCTTGCGCGCATGTGGAATCGGACCCAATTGGCTCTCACCCTCGCGGCTTTCCTGTTGCCAGCGCTGGCCGTTGCACAGGATCTTCAGGTTGACCGGATTGTCGTTCACAAGAGTCAACGTAAAATGGTGCTCTTCTCAAACGGCAAGAAAGTGAAGTCGTACCGGGTGGCGCTTGGAACCCAGCCTGTCGGTCCAAAACAATGGAGAGGTGACCACAAAACCCCGGAAGGGCGGTACATCCTCGATTCCCGCAACGTTCACAGCCAGTTCTACAAGGCGTTCCATATCTCCTACCCCAGCCCTAAAGACATTCAGCGGGCGAGAAAACTCGGCGTCAGCGCCGGCGGCGACGTCATGCTCCACGGGTTGCCGGAAGGTTACGTATGGGATGGTGAGGACTGGACCGACGGATGTATCGCCTTAACCAGTAATAAGGAGATGGACGAATTATGGACTACGATCCGTGTCGGCACTCCGATCGAGATCAAGCCCTGAAGGAAGCATCCATGTCATACGCTAGACCCGCTCTTATCCAGAAGTATGGCCCGAAGGTCGGCCGCTGTTTGGCACTTTTGCTGTTCATTGTCATATCCATCTCTGCTGCAGGACAGACAAAAAGCGTCTCCGGCTCAAAACCAAAGGCACCGCCGAAGACCTTCACCGACGAACCAGCCGCCACACTTCAGGCAGCCGTAGATTCAGGGAAACTCGCCGACCTTCGCTGGCCGAATTTTCCGGAGTATCGTCTCCAGGTTGAGAACTTCTATCGCTCCAAGGATTACTCTCTCGCGTGGATTCAGAATGGCCAGCCTACCCGCCGCGCACGGCAGATGATCCAACTCCTTTCCGAAGCGGACAACGAAGGCCTGAACGCCGAAGACTATGACGCTTCGCGCTGGCCGGAGCGGATCGCCAAATTGGAGGCGCACCATTCTCCGCAGGACGAGGCCCGGTTCGACCTCGCACTCACGGTTTGCGCCATGCGTCACATTTCCGCCATCCGCCTCGGGCGGATTAACCCTAAGCACTTCAAGTTCGGATTCGACGTCGAGCACAAGAGGCTCGACCTGGCTCACTATCTTCGGCAGCTTCAGTCTTCCCCCACCGACCTGAAAGAGGAGATTGCAAAGATCGAACCGCCGTTCGAGCGCTATAAAGCCACTCGACAGGCGTTGTTGAAGTACATGAAACTTGCAGAGCAGGATGACGGCGAAAAGTTGCCGCCGCCAATCGGCGTTGTCCGTCGCGGGGGGTACTACAACAAGATGCCGGCCCTCGCCAAACGGCTTCGCCAGCTCGGCGACATGCCGCAAGACGCTGTCTTTCCCGACAACGCGACGGTGTATGACGAACCTTTACTTGGTGCCGTCAAGCGCTTCCAGCAAAGGCATGGACTTTCCGGCAACGGGAGCCTGGACAGCGACACCATCGTGCAGCTCAATGTGCCGCTGCGCGCCTGCCTGGAGCAGTTGCGTTTGGTTCTCGAACGTTATCGCTGGCTGCGCTACAGCTTCACGCAGCCGCCGGTTGTGGTTAACTTGCCCGCATTCCAGCTCTGGGCTTTCGATCGGAACAATCGCGTCGGATTGACCATGAACGTCAACGTTGGCGACGCCTACGATTTCCAGACGCCTGTATTTGAGAGCAGCATTAAGTATCTGGTGTTCCGCCCCTACTGGAATGTGCCGCCCAGGATTCTCCGCGAGGAAGAGATTCCCGAAATCGAAGATGATCGCGACTACATCAAGGACATGAACATGGAGGTGGTCACGAGCGACGGGAAGCTGGTCACATCGGGGAGAATCAGTGACGATGTGCTCCGGCAGTTGCGTGCCGGGAAGCTAACGGTACGAGAAAGACCGGGACCGGAAAACGCTCTCGGCCTGCTCAAGGTCATCTTCCCCAACGAGCATCATGTGTACATGCATGACACTCCCGCGAACCGGGACATGTTTTCGACGAACAAACGCGCCCTCAGCCACGGATGCATTCACCTGGAACATCCGGCTCAAATGGCACAGTGGCTCCTGCGAGACAAACCGGAATGGACCCTGGAACGAGTTGAACGCGCGATGCACGAGGGACCGGACAACCACACCGTCTACCTCACCAAGCCGGTGCCGATCCTGATCGTTTACGCAACGGCGATCGCCGAGGAGGACGGAGAGGTCCATTTCTACCGCGATGTCTACGGCCACGACGCTTCTCTCGAAGCAGCATTGGCCAAGGGTTACCCGTATCCATAGTTCCTCAACGGCTGGACGCACGGCGAATCCCGGCGATTCGGCCAATTGGGAACGTTTATAGTTGGCGAAAATTCTCTATATCACTCATTGACCCGGACCGGCCAATTCTCAACGAGGTAATCGCTGTTAAAGACAACTGGCGAGTTGGTGGTAGCTCTGTAGGGATGCAGGGGACACTCCCAAGCCGTGGCGGTGCACCCGCAGCACTGCTAATGGCGGCGTTCTTCTTCAGTTTTGGATTATTCGCCATGCTGCGGCCCGACAAACTCAGAAGCACAATGGATAATTTTACGAACGCATGGAAACAGCGCAGTTGGCATCCCTATCGAATGCCTCCACCTGTTCTGCGATTGGTTGCAGGGGGCAATGGAATTGGCTGTGCGGCGCTGTTCGGCTAAATTGTGTACTGTGCTCTCAGTAGATAGGTGTTGAAACATCGCGATAACACCAGTAACCTCATTGGTTTGCTGGGAGGTCTCAGCCGTTCTTTTTCTCCAGTTCGGACCAGCGCGCGTACAGGGCATCGAGCGCCTGCTGCGCTGCGTCTAGCGCCGCCTGCGCACTTACGAGACGCGGGGCATCCATCGCGTTGGCTGGATCTTCCAGTTCTGCGCGCTTGGCCTGCACTAAGTGTTCGGCCTCTTCCACTCGCTGCTCGATGGTGGCGTACTCTCGCGCTTCGAGGTAGGAGAGTTTCTTTTTCGTTGTTGTGGTTGCTGTGGGTGCAGGGCTGAACGACGTCTTTGAAGTCGCTGGAGCGGGGCAAAGCCCCGCCACCACACGAGCCGTCGTCGCCACGACTGACTTTGTGCGCTGCGCTTGCCATGCCTCCCATTGCGCGTAGTCGGCGAAGGTGTTGGCTTCGCCTTTTCCGTTCAGTCCTAGCACGATGCTGGATACGCGGTCGAGCATGTAGCGGTCGTGGGTTACGAGCACGAGCGAGCCGGGGAAATCGATCAGGCTTTCTTCCAAGATTTCGAGGGTTGGAATGTCGAGGTCGTTGGTGGGCTCATCGAGCAGCAAAATGTCGGCGGGCTGGAGCATGAGTTGCGCGACCAGGACGCGCGCTCGTTCGCCTCCGGAGAGGCGCCCGACTGGCTGGGCGAGTTGCTCGCCGGTAAACAGGAATCTTGCGGCCCATCCGGCTACGTGAATTATGCGATCGCGATAGACGACGGAATCGCCCTCCGGCGCTAGCGCGCGGCGCAGAGTTATGTCGGGATCGAGGGTGCGGGTCTGGTCGAAGTAGACGATGCGCAGCCAATCGGCGCGGCGAATTTCGCCGCCGGTTGGAGCGAGGTCTCCCTGCAACAGGCGGAGCAGGGTTGTTTTGCCGCTGCCATTCGGGCCGACGAGGCCCACGCGCATTCCGGCGGTGAGGATGAAGTTGAGGCCTTCGAATAATGTTCGGGTAGCCAATGTTCCGGTACCCACGGTGCAGGTGACGTCCTGCAGTTCGATCAGACACTTGGTTTTGCGATCGGTGGCGGAAAAATCGATTTGCGCGGTGGCGCTGCGGGTTCTGGCGTTCAAGTCGGCGAGCTCGCCCATGAGTTCGCCGGCTTTGCTGATGCGGGCTTTGGATTTGCGGGTGCGGGCTTTCGCGCCGCGGCGGAGCCACTCGATTTCTCCGTGGACCAGATTCTCCAGCGCTTCCTGACGGCGGGATTGGGCGTGCAGGAATTCTTCTTTCTTCTCCAAGAAGGCGCTGTAGTTGCCGTTGACTCGGAGCGAGCCGTCGGGATAGATGCGATTGAGCTCGACCATGTCGGTGGTGACATTTTCCAGAAAGTAGCGGTCGTGGCTCACGATTACGCTGGCGAAGGGCGCTGCCTCAAGCAGATCTTCGAGCCAGGTGATTCCGGGCAGATCGAGATGGTTGGTGGGCTCGTCGAGCAAGAGGATATCGGGATGCTGCACCAGGGCTTCGACAATGGAGAGACGCTTCCGCCAGCCTCCGGATAACTCGGTGGTGGGCGCTGCGAGGTCCTCAAAACCGGCGCGGCCCAGGGTCTCGGCAAAGCGGGCGCCGCGCTCGGACCCGGAGGCGCCGCTGCGATCTAGCGCGCTCTCGATCACCGAACGCACCGTGGCTCCGGGCTGGAATCTTGAGTCCTGCTCGACAGAGGCGAGACGGGTTCGTTTGCGCAGCGATACTTCGCCGCTATCGGCAGCAACCTCGCCCGCCAGAATTCGGAGAAGCGTGGTTTTACCGGATCCGTTCGGGCCGATCAGGCCGATGCGATCTCCTTCGGAAATGGTGAACGAAACATTCTGGAAGAGCGGGTTGGCTCCGAAGGCCTTCGTAATTTCCTGTGCGTTGACAAGGGGCGGCAATGAGGTGCGGTCTCCAGGATGTTGGCGTCCTGCTTGAGAGTAACAGTTGCGAGGGTTAGAACGCTGAGCCTACTGCGCGATGACGTTTTGCCTTAGATCCTGCGCGGCTTGCGCCAAGTTCTCAGGGTTGCCGAGATCGCGCCAGTAATATTCATCGGCGCGGAAGGCGAGGAGTTTTTCTCCTTGGGCAGCGAGGCGCAAATAGGAAGCGACGATGGAGAACGCGCCTTCTTCATTCATCATGGTCAGAAGACGGGGAGAAATCACGTGGATGCCGGAAAAGGCCAGCGCTTGCGCTTGCTGGCGACCGGCAACGAACTCCGGTTGATCGGCGCCGGATCGTCGGCCACAAAGCTGAAGGCGATCGTCGAACAGCAGGTAGCGGGAGGTCTTGCGTTGCTGCACCGCCAGAGTCGCCAGAGCGTGATTTTCATTATGAAATTGCACCATGCGCCGGAGGTCAATCGTGCTGAGGACATCGACATTGTGCAGGATGAAGGGTTCTTCAGAGCGTCCGGAACCTTTGACAGACTCCCCTGCAAAGAAATAAGCGGCCTTCTTCAGGCCACCGCCGGTATCGAGCAACGCCTCTTCGCGCGAGACTTCAATGCGCAGGCCGAAATTGTCGTTCGTTTTCAGGTACTCCACAATCAGGTCGGCGAAGTGATGAACGTTGATTATTACCTCGCGAACTCCGAAGCTGCGCAATCGGGAGAGCGTGATCTCCAGCAGCGTGCGGCCGTTGATTTCGACCAGCGCTTTGGGACGATCGTCGGTGAGCGGACGCAAGCGCGTGCCGAGGCCGGCGGCGAGGATCATGGCTTTCACAGAGCTCTCGCCTTCACAGGTCTGTCGCTTTCATGGATTCAGTTGCTCCTGCTCGCGATGACGTACCACGACCTCCACTCCATCTTTACCGCGCAAATGATTCGCCAATTGCTCTGCCAGATAGACCGATCGGTGCTGGCCGCCGGTACAACCGAACGATACCATCAAGTGCTTGAAGCCGCGGCGCTGATAGGTGCTGACGCTTGCGTCCACCAGCGATTTGGCGCTGGCGAGAAATTGGTGCACGCTCTCCTGCTGATTGAGATAGTCGATTACCGGCGCGTCTTTGCCGGTTAGGGTTTTGAAACGCTCTTCGCGCCCGGGATTCGGGAGGCTGCGGCCATCGAAAACGAATCCGCCGCCATTTCCGGTCTCGTCTTGCGGCAGGCCCCGGTGAAATGAAAAACTGAAAACCCGCACCGTCAATTTTTCCGGTTCGGAAGTGAGGCCTTGTATCTTATCCGAGGCCACCATGCTTTTGAAGGCTTCCATCAGCGTGGGCAAGGCGATGGGCAACTCCACATTGTGAAGGAGCCAGCGCAGGTTTTTCAGCGCGTAGGGCACGCTTTGCAGGAAATGCTCTTTGCGTTCGTAAAAGCCGCGAAAGCCATAGGCTCCGAGGGCCTGCATGATGCGGACGTATACGTAGGCATAGTAAAACTGCATGAACTCGGAACGATCTAGATCGAGGAAACCGGCGAGGCTTGCGAGATAGTGATCGAGCAATTGCTGGCGCAATTCCGGGGGCAGATCGGCTTTGGCATCGTACAAAAGAGAAGCGATATCGTATTGCAACGCGCCTTTGCGGCCGCCCTGGTAGTCGAGGAAAAACGGCTGGTCTTCTTTCGGAACTCCGTTTGGAACTCTGTTCGGAACTTTGTTCAGAACTTCGTTTGGAACTTTGCGCAACATGATGTTGCGGGATTGGAAATCGCGATAGAGAAAATAATCGCGGTTGGCGATCAGCAGGAATTTCGTCAGGCGGCTGAAATCGTCTTCCAGCGCTTGCTCGTTGAAGGGAATGCCGGCGAGCCGGAGAAAGTAATACTTGAAATAATTCAGATCCCAGGCGATGGACTGGCGATCGAAGCTGGCGCGCGGATAGCACACTTTATAGTTCAGATCGCGGCCGGCTTCGACCTGAAAGCGCGGCAACACGGCGACCACTTTACGATAGGCCGCGACGGCCTCGGGAGCGATGGTCGCGCCGGTGCGATGGTCCGAGAGAAACTCAAAAAGCGTGGTGGTGCCAAGGTCTTCTTCGAGATAAGCGCCGTGGCTCAAATCTTCGGCATAAATTTCCGGCACCGGCAGACCGTGCCTGCGAAAGTGCCGGGAAAATTCGAGGAAGGCGACATTCTCTTCGCGCACGTCATAGAGAACGCCAATCGCGCTGAGTTTGTCGCTGGAAAGCCGGATGATCTTGCGGCCCGAACCGCCGAGCTGGCCCTGCAGCGGCTGCACTCGCTCGACCGGTGAGTGGAAATGCTGCTCAAAAAGTCTTTTGAGAACTTCCATGAAGGTGATTGCTAGCGATTCGGTTGCGACCTGGAATCGTGGTCACAACCCCCATTAAGATAACATCGGGGCGCGCCGCTATTGTGCCCAAGTTGCTGAACGCTTGACTTGCGAGAAAACGCGCGACCGCCTCACATGGTTATGACGGCAGCTCCGTCGATGGAATCTTCTTTTACCGCAATCAACGCTTCGTTGGCCTGGTCGAGTGGGAAGGCAGTTACTTTCGGCCTCAGACCAATCGCGCTCGCTACTTTCAGGAAATCTCGCGCGTCGGCACGAGTCATGTTCGCGACGCTTCGAAGCTGGCGCTCGCCCCACAGCAGGCGATCGTAGTCAAACTGGGGAATGCGGTCCAAGTGAATTGCGTTGATGGCAACCACTCCTCCTTTGCGCAGGCTGGCTAGAGCGGCTATTACGACATCGCCACTGGGAGCGAAGGTCACTGCGCAGTCCAGTTCCGCGGGCGGTCTGTCGGTCTCACTTCCCACCCAAACCGCCCCTAAAGAAGCTGCTAACTGGCGATGAGTTGCTCCTCGCGTGGAGACGTACACCTCGCAATTCCAGGAGCGCAAGACCGCGATTGCCAGATGGGCCGAAGCTCCGAAGCCGAACAGGCCGACACGGTCTCCAGGCTTCACGCCGGCCACACGAAGGCTGCGAAAACCGATGATGCCCGCGCACAGCAGCGGCGCGGCGTGCAGATCGTCCAGCTGATCGGGCAGAGGGAAAGTGAAATCGGAGCGAACGACTGCATATTCAGCGTAGCCGCCATCCACGGTATAACCGGTAAACGTGGGTGAGTCGCAGAGATTCTCCAGACCAAGCTGACAATAGCGGCAGGTGCCGTCGGTGCCTCCCATCCAGGAAACACCCACTCGTGCGCCGAGGGGAAGTTCTTCTTTGGCTCCGGCCGCATTTCTGGATACTATTTCGCCGACGATCTGATGTCCGGGGATTACTCCGGGGCGGCGCGGTGGCAACTCGCCTTCGACGATATGTAAATCGGTGCGGCACACTCCACACGCGCGCACCCGCAGAAGAACTTGACCTGGCTTCGGTTCCGGCGTTGCAACCTGGCCAATCCGGAGAGGCCGATGCCGAACTTCTTGAGGTGAGGTTAGAGTCGCGGCTTTCATCAACTCAGCTGCCGACGGAGCAACCGTCGCGCAATTAATATACTCCTTGATGAAAAACTACGTTCTCTGGGTCCAGCCCCTAAAGGGGCATCTGAATTCTAAGAACTTACGGCATCGCTGAAGCGATGCCCTGATACGAATCTCGCCACCGACTTTCCTGTGCATTGGAAATTCCAATGCATGGGTCCTTCGCTTCGCTCAGGATGACAACTTGGAGGGGGTGGATGGCGGAAGTGAGGTGCTCGGGGCACCCGGCAGATCAGCTAATTCAGTGTTTCACCGCGGGCTGCTAGGATATCCCCATGAGCGTCCGCCGCATTGCCGAGCCCATCATCATGGACGCCGAAGAGCGTTTTGAGCGCTTCGAAAACCTGATGCCGTTCAAGGTGCACAACATTCTTCTGGTCTCAAGCCTGTACGATTCCTTCATTCTCCGCGAAGATGGACGGCTCAACGAGTTGCTCATCGACGAATCGGTCGAACTCGACCTGCGGCGGGTGCCGGGGATTACGCAGGTCTCCAGCTGCGCGGAAGCGGTGGATCTGGCCCGCTCTCAGCAATACAACTTGATTGTGACCAACCTTACGGTCGGCGACATGAACGCGGCGCAGTTGGCGAGCGAGGTGAAGCGGGCCGGGCTGGATGTTCCGGTGGTGGTGCTGGGCTATGACTACCGCGAGATGAAGAATTTCGTGACGCGGAATCCAGTGA
>Ga0187883_10000436_pt1 | contig 26318 bp, 21 predicted proteins | sample June2016WEW_20_1_2_FD_132966 | JGI IMG/M metagenome (GOLD analysis project Ga0187883, IMG submission 132966) | Peatland microbial communities from SPRUCE experiment site at the Marcell Experimental Forest, Minnesota, USA - June2016WEW_20_10 | ecosystem: Environmental > Terrestrial > Soil >...
AGCGAGGCGTCGAGGGCTTCCCAGGACTGGGTCGAGGTGACGTCGGCAGCGGGATCGCTGACGGCAAGGACTGAATAAGCCGGCTCGGCGTAGCCTGGCTGGCCTGCGCCCAGCTCGCCAACTGCCAGCCGGGCATATCCAGGTTCTGGATACCACGGCCCCGCGCTACCGGCGGCCGGTGCCTCCGGGTAGCCGGATGCGGCCCGTCCGACGGCCTCCTGGCGCGGATCCGGGTAGCCGTCAGCTGCCGGCCTGGCCGATCGGTTCCACGCGGAGAACTGGCCGGGAGGATAAACGGGCGGCGGCTGGCCTGGGGCGGGCGGGAAGCCCCGGACCGGGCCCTTGCCCGCCATGCCCGCGGTCGGCCCGTACCAGCCGCCACCGGGACGGGCGGCGGCATGGCGGCCCGGCTCGCCCGCGGCAGGCTGATCACCGGAATACCCGGGGACGAAGAGCGACGAGCCGCCGGGAGCCGGCTGCGGGCTGGCGCCGGCCGGCCGGCCGGATGACGCCCCATTCCGGCCGGCCGGTCCCTTCTGTCGGCCAGCAACGCGATCGGCCGACCTCTCACCCGGGTTGCGCATGCGGCGAGCGTATCGCTGCGCGCTCCGCTGTTAGCCCCGTCGGCCGTTTTGTCGGGCTCTTCGGCTTCAGGTACCGCGACGACCCGAAACGGCCCTGCTGACGGCCGCTGCTGACACAGCCCGCCAGGCACCGCTTTGACCGTCGTCACCCGCGGCCGGTATCCTGCTTGGGCGTCCATGTGTATTGGCATGCCCGCTGCCTCGTTATCCGGTCAGCGCAGCGGCGGCTAGTGCCGCGGAGTCCCGCGCCTGGGAGGGCTTACCCCGGGCGAGGGCCAGGATTCAGGACTCACACGCGAAGGCTTATGACTGTGCGCACATTCAGCCCGAAAGCCGGTGACATCCACCGGCAGTGGCATGTCATCGATGCCTCTGACATTGTCCTCGGCAGGCTCGCGAGCCAGGCCGCGACGCTGCTGCGCGGCAAGCACAAGCCGATCTTCGCGCCGCATGTGGATACCGGCGACTTTGTCATCGTCATCAACGCGGAGAAGGTCGCGCTGAGCGGGAACAAGCTCGCCGACAAGCACGCTTACCGGCACTCCGGGTATCCGGGCGGGCTACGGTCCATAACCTATGGCGCGCTGCTGGCCAAGAACCCGGAGCGGGTGGTCGAGAAGGCCGTCAAGGGCATGCTCCCGAAGAACACGCTGGGCAGGCAGATGCTGCGCAAGCTCAAGGTCTACGCGGGGCCCGAGCATCCGCACCAGGCGCAGCAGCCGGTCCCGTTCGAGATCACCCAGGTCGCGCAGCAGGCCGCTGCCAGCCGCGCTGGCGCGAAGTAACCAGAGCCGATAAGGAAGCACGAGGAAGACGACGTGGCTGAGCCCACTGACGCGCAGAATCCCGCCGCGGGAGCAGGCGCCGAGCCCGAGCAGAACGCTGGGGAGCACGTGTCGGAATACACCACCGAGACGGGTGACGCTGCGCCCGGCGCGCCGGCCCGGCAGGCCCGGAAGCCGGTCGTGACGGGGAACGCCCTGGGCACCGGCCGGCGCAAGGAGGCCATCGCGCGGGTCCGTATCCTGCCCGGCACCGGGAAATGGCAGATCAACGACCGGTCGCTGGACGAGTACTTCCCGAACAAGCTGCATCAGCAGCTCATCAGCGAGCCTTTCGTGACGCTGGGCGCAGACGACCAGTTCGACGTGGTCGCCCGGATCACCGGCGGTGGTGTTACCGGGCAGGCCGGCGCGCTGCGGCTCGGCCTCGCCAGGGCGCTGATTCTCGTCGACCCGGACAGCCGTCCGACCCTGAAGAGGGCCGGCTTCTTGACTAGGGACGCTAGGGTCAAGGAGCGGAAGAAGTACGGGCTGAAGAAGGCACGCAAGGCGCCGCAGTACTCCAAGCGCTAAGCAGCGCCGCTGCCGTTGCGGCCAGCGCCGTAAAAAAACCCGATGACCAGGGGTGATCCATTGGGCCGGCTGTTCGGTACGGACGGTGTTCGAGGGGTGGCGGGGCGTGATCTGACAGCGCGGTTCGTAATCGATCTTGCTGCGGCCGCCGCAGTGGTCTTGCCCGGCACCGGCTACCTTGGCAATGGCAACGGCGGCCGCGCCGGTCAGGCGGGCCGCGCCGCGCTCCGACGGCGCCGTCGCCCGGTGGCACTCGTCGGGCGCGATCCCAGGGCTTCTGGCCAGTTCCTTGAGGCCGCAGTGGTGGCGGGCCTGGCCGGAGCCGGCGTGGACGTGCTCAGCCTCGGCGTGGTGCCGACTCCGGCCGTCGCGTACCTGACCGGCGCCCTCGCCGCTGACTTTGGCGTGATGCTGTCCGCGAGCCACAACCCGGCTCCCGACAACGGGATCAAGTTCTTCGCCCGCGGCGGCCTGAAGCTGCCCGACGCGGTGGAGGATGAGATAGAACGAAAGCTCGCGGCCAAGTCCGGCCCCGATGGCCTGCCCGCGGCCGGCTTCGGCCGGGTCACCGACGCTTCCGCCGAGATCGACCGCTATCTCGCGCACCTGCTTTCCACGCTTCCTGAGCCCGGCGGTGCTACTCCGCTGAACGGGCTGCGTGTGGTGGTCGACTGCGCTCACGGCGCCGCCTACGACGTCGCGCCGCGGCTGCTGCGCCGGGCGGGGGCCGAAGTGGTCACGATCGGCGCCGAGCCGGACGGCGACAACATCAACTCCGGCTGCGGCTCGACGAGCCTCGGCGCCTTGTCGGCCGCGGTGACCGAGCAGGGCGCCGATGCCGGCATCGCCTATGACGGCGACGCTGACCGGTGCCTCGCCGTCGACGGAGGCGGCCAGGTGATCGACGGTGACCAGATCCTCGCGGTGCTCGCGTTCTCCATGCGGGACGAGGGCCGGCTGGCGGGCAATACCGTCGTCGCCACCGTCATGTCCAACCTGGGATTCCGGCTGGCGATGCGGGACGCAGGCATCGAGGTGGTGGAAACGCCGGTCGGAGACAGGTACCTGCTGGCCGCGATGCTGGACGGCGGCTTCGCGCTCGGCGGCGAGCAGTCTGGTCACATCATCATGCTCGACCACGCGACGACCGGCGACGGCCTGCTCACCAGCCTGCAGCTGCTCGGCGTCGCGGCCGGCCGCGGCCAGCCGCTTGGCGAGCTTGTGAAGGTGATGATCAGGTACCCGCAGGTCCTCATCAACATTCCCGGGGTGGACAAGTCCCTGGTCGCCTCCTCGCCCGAGCTCACTGACGCCGTCCGGGGGGCCGAGGCGGAACTCGGCGAGTCAGGGCGCGTGCTGGTCCGGCCGAGCGGGACCGAGGACGCGGTCCGGATCATGGTAGAGGCCGTCGATGCCGGCCAGGCCCGTCGGCTGGCGGATGCGCTCGGCGCCGTGGTAAGGGGATTTTCGTGAGCACATGGTGTCCAGGTGTTCACGGAGCGTCCCCGGGCGGCCTGGTACGGCCAGGAAATAGCCCCGCGATATGTGCGGAATCGTGGGATATGCGGGCCATCGGCAAGCGCTCGGCGTAGTGGTCGATGGCTTGCGCTGGCTCGAGTACCGCGGCTATGACTCGGCAGGCGTGGCGATCCTCGCGGACGGGAAGGTGGCCTGGGCCAAGCGGGCAGGCAAGCTGGCCAACCTGAGGACGCTGCTGGCCGAGCGTCCTCCGCTGCCCGGCACCGTGGGCCTCGGGCATACCCGGTGGGCCACTCACGGGCCGCCGACCGACCGGAACGCGCATCCGCACACCGACTGCGGCGGCCACCTGGCCGTCGTGCACAACGGCATCATCGAGAACTTCGCGGTGCTGCGCGCCGGGCTGAAGGCCAAGGGCCATGAGTTCACGTCGGACACCGATACCGAGCTCGTCGCGCACCTGCTCGAGGAGGAGATGGCGGCGGCGCCCGACATCCCGGGCACTGGCTCGCCGCCGCCCGGATCGCTGGCGGCCGCGATGCGCCGCGTCTGCCAGCTGCTTGACGGCGCGTTCACGCTGGTGGCCGTCGACATGCGGGACCCGGACGCAGTGGTCGGGGCGCGCCGGAACTCGCCTTTGGTCGCCGGCCGGGGCGATGGCGAGAATTTCCTGGCCAGCGACGTGGCCGCGTTCATCGCCTTTACCAGGGAGGCGGTGGAACTCGGCCAGGACCAGGTCGTCGAGATCCGCGCCGACCGGCTGACGGTCACCGGGTTCGACGGAGCTCCGGCCCGGGTGCGCGACTACCACGTGGACTGGGACGCGTCCGCGGCCGAGAAGGCCGGATTCAAGTACTTCATGCTCAAGGAGATCGCGGAGCAGCCGCGGGCCATCGCCGACTCGCTGCTCGGCAGGACTGGCGAAGACGGGCAGCTGACCCTCGACGAGATGCGCCTGTCCGACGACGAGCTGAGGGCCGTAGACAAGATCATCATTGTCGGATGCGGCACCGCCCAGCACGCTGGCCTGATCGCGAAGTACGCCATCGAGCACTGGGCCGCGATCCCCTGCGAGGTGCAGCTGGCCAGCGAGTTCCGTTACTCCGACCCGATCCTCGCCGCCGCCACGCTGGTCATAGCGATCTCCCAGTCGGGCGAGACGATGGACACGCTGATGGCCGTGCGGCATGCCCGCGAGCAGGGCTCCCGGGTGGTGGCGGTCTGCAACGTGAACGGCTCGTCGATTCCGCGCGAGAGCGACGCCGTCGTCTATACGCACGCGGGCCCGGAGGTCGCGGTGGCCTCCACGAAGGGGTTCCTCACCCAGCTGGTCGCCTGCTACCTGCTCGGGCTCTACCTGGGCCAGGTCCGTGGCGTGGCCTCAGCGGGCGAGATCTGCGCCGTCATGGGCCAGCTTGAGTCGATGCCGGCCGCGGTCGACCGGGTGCTGGACACGATGGAGCCGGTCCGGCGGGTCGCCAGGGAGCTTTCCGGCGAGCGCTGCGTGCTTTTCCTCGGCCGCCACGTCGGCTTCCCGGTAGCCCTGGAGGGCGCCCTGAAGCTCAAGGAACTTGCCTACATGCATGCCGAGGGCTTCGCAGCCGGGGAACTCAAGCACGGGCCGATCGCGCTCATCGAGGAGGGCCTGCCGGTCGTGGTGGTGGTGCCGCCCGCGGCGGAGGCCTCGGTCCTGCACGACAAGATCGTGTCGAACATCGAGGAGATCAGGGCGCGCGGTGCCCGCACGGTCGTGATCGCCGGAGAAGGCGACGACCGGGTGGCCGCCTACGCCGACACCCTCATCGGGATTCCCCGCGTGCCTGCGCTGCTGCAGCCGCTAGTGGCCACGGTGCCGCTGCAGGTCTTCGCCTGCGAGCTGGCCGCCGCCAAGGGGCATGATGTGGACCAGCCGCGCAACCTGGCCAAGTCCGTCACCGTAGAGTGAGCCGCGCTTTGCCCGCTGGCCGCGACGTCCGCCGCGAGGCGATCCGGCGGCCAATGGCCGCGGCACGGATTCCGCGGCAGTGCCCAAAATGTATGCCATGGTGCCGCAATTGAGGGTTTGCTAACCTGGAACTTCTGAATCGTCCCGGGGGGATCACATGGCCGCTCGGCCGCTGGAGATCAGCCGCTCCATCACCGGGGCGGTCGCCGCTCTGGTTGCAGCGGCGGCATGAACGCATGCTAATTGACACTCCGCTAAGGCCATTAATCGTAGCATTTTACCGGATAGAGCGATATGCAGCCTGATATTGATGCCCAGCCCAGTGACGTTCCCGGGGGGATCCCGCAGGTCTTCGCCCGGGTCCTGCGCGGCTATGACTCGCAGCAGGTCGATGGTTACCTGACGCAGATCGACAACGTGCTGCGCCGGCAACGTGAGCAGCTGCAGGCCCTGCGCAGGGAGCTGGCTGACGTGCGGCGCCAGGAGCAGGAGCAGGATCACCCGGACGACGCCGGGCTCGGGTCGCGGGCCGACCGGCAGCTCCGGCTGGCGACGGAGCAGCAGGACGAGATTCTCCAGGAGGCCACGTCCGCGGCCACGGAGGCCGAGGCGAAAGCTAAGGCCAAGGCGGACCAAGTCCGTGCGGCAGCCAGGGAAGAGGCGGCCCAGCTGCGAGCGGACGCAAAGCGGGAAACTGACGACTTGCGGTTGTCCACCGAGCGTGAGATCGATGCGATCGGGACAACTGCCCGGCGCGAGGCGGACGAGCTGGCCTCGGCTACCGAGCGCGAGGCGGCCGACCTCCGCGCGACGGCCGAGCGCGAGGTGGCGGAGCAGCGCGCTGCGGGCGAGGGGGAGATGTCCGGGCTCCGAAGCAGCAAAGAGCGCGAGGTCGCGCAGCTGAAGGAGTCCGCCGAGCAGGAGCGGGACGAGACTCTCGCTACCTCTCAGCGTGAAGCCGACGAGATGCTGGGCGAGGCACGGCGGATCCTTGCGGAAAGCGAGGCGCAGCGGGCGCAGGCTAAGGGCGAGTTTGACACGCGATTCGGCTCGCGGCGCGAGGAAGCGGAGCGGCGGGACGCCGAGCAGCTCGCCGCGACGAGGGCCGTGACCCGCAAGCTCGTGTCCGAGGCCGAGCAGCAGGCGGCAGCGGCAGCGCAGCGGGCCGTCACGGCGAGCACGCAGGCTGAGGACGCCAGCCGGGACGCCGATCAGTACGCGGAACGACTGGTCACCAGCGCGAGGAAGGACGCGGATCAGATTGTCGAGCAGGCCGAGGCTCAGGCCGCCCAGCTCCTCGCCGCGGCCAGGTCCGACGCCGAGCGGCAGTGCTCGACCACCCGGCGCTACGTCGACGAGCTTAACTGCCAGAAAGAGGACGTGACCGCGGACCTCGCGGAGGTCAGCCGGCTGCTCGGCGCTCAGATGCCGAGACTGGCAGACGCCTTGAGGCGCTCGCCAGCCGGGCGCGCAAGCCGGGGCAGGCAGGAGGCCGACGCCCCGCTCGCCCCGCTCCGCGCCGGCGCCGCGCCAGGAGCAGAACTCGCCGATGAGGACCAGCGTCGGCGAGAACGCGCCGCCGGCGAGTGAGCGGGCCCAACCCGGTGGGTAAGCGGGTAAGGCGGGTTAGCGGGCGGCGGCCTCCGCCGTCGCCGCAAGCTGGGGTGCAGGGTCCGCATAGGCGGGGCGGCGCGGTGACCGGATCTTCCGTATCTCGCACGGAGCAGCGGTCCGGACGTCTTCCGACCACACGTCGGGCAGCCGGTGACGCACCGCGAACGACACTGCTTCAAGCCGCGAATGCACGCCGAGCTTGGTGAGCACGGATTGCAGGTGGGTGCGCACCGTGGTCTTGGACACCCCGAGCCGTTCCACCATGGCCGTGGTATCGAGGCCCTCAATCAGCATCAGCAGGCACTCCCGCTCACGGCTGGTGAGCTGGGCGGCAAGGCGGCGGCTGACTTCGGCCTGCACTGACCGCACCGGGGCGGCAGGGACATCGACGACGGTCCCGCCGTGCTGGATCCGCTGCAGCGCCGAGACAACGGCCTCCAGCCCGCGCGACTGGTGCACATATCCGCAGGCCCCGGCGTTCAGCGCACGGCTTACCGCCTGGCCGCCCCGATCAGCGCCGAGCACGAGGACGGCCGTGCCGGTGCTCACCTCGAGCACTTTGCCGATGGTCTCGGCTGCGTCATCGTCGGTCGATGGCGTGCGGTCGATCAGGCAGGCGTCAGGCTGCTCACGGCGGGCGGCGGCGACCATCTCGGCGCGGCTGGCCGCCACTGCCCGGATGACGTACCCGTACTGCGTCAGCGCAGTGGACAGCGCGTCCAGGAAGACGACATGATCGTCACCGAGTATCAGGCTGGTCACCGATCAGCACCTGCCAATCCAGGCAGGCTGCAGGCCGGGCCCGGCAGCGCCGCCCGGCTTTCCCGCGGCACGGCGGTTGCCGTGCCGCCGCCATGATCCGGTCGGCTCCTGGCCGCGCATCGACTCACTGTCTCGCCCCCCATACCCCGTCAGGTACTTGCCGGCCCGGGCTGCTCTCCCAACCGGCCGGCAAAGAGCAGGAACCGCGCGAAGAACAATTTAGCGACTGCGCGCGTACCACACCACACCACACCGGTAAGACGCCCGTACGCGCGCGATCGTTTACGAATCGCCGTAATCGGCCCAGCCAGATGACCAAAAGATGAATTCTTGCTAATTTCTCATGATTTCTCCAGATTTAACCGGATTATACCATATCGGGCGCTACGTCAATCTGGCGCTGCGGTTGCGGAGTCTGCAGCCCCGGGCGCGGAAGCTTCCGCTGTGTCTGGCGCCAGGGCGGCGCACAGCCGCGCCGCCTCGACCCGGATCCGCGCCTGACCAGCGCGCACCTGGCGGCCGCGCGGTCAGGCCGGGACATTCTCGCGCACCGCATCGGCGGAAGCAGCGCAGACATAGGCCGCTACGAGCGCGTCCCGCAGGTCCTGCTGCCCGTAGCGGTCGGCCACGCGGGCATGGGCGGTCTCGGCCATCCGGGCGGCAGCCTCGGGTGAGTCAAGCAGGGACCGGATCGCGGATGCCAGCAGGCGGGGCCGCCGCGGTGGCACCAGCAGGCCCGTCGATCCGGGCAGCACCAGATCGGGGACGGCGTTGACGGACGTAGCGACGACCGGAACTCCGCAGATCATGGCTTCCACGATCGCGGTGGGCAGCCCTTCGTACCGGCTCGGCAGGACAAAGACGTCCAGTGCCGGAAGCACATCGAGAATGTCGGTACGCTCGCCCGCCAGCATTATCCTGGCGGGCTGGCGGGCGCCGCCCCCGCTGGCCCGCCGCGCGACGCGCTCGGCGAGATCTCCGCCGCCGATCCAGATGCCGATCACATCCGGACGGCCGAGCTCGGCAATGGCGTCCACGAAGTCCTCGGGTGCCTTCTGGTAGGTCAGCCGGCCTACTGCGCCGACGACAGTGGCCGTCACCGGCAGGCCAAGCGCCGCGCGGGCGCGCCGGCGTGCCACTGGATCGCGAGCCGCCATGCTGGCCCTTATCCGTTCCGGGCCGCCCACTATCACCCCGATCGTGCGAACCCGGTCCGGTGCGATCAGCTCACGGGCCACCGCCTCGGCGGCTACCCCGCTGCCTACGCAGAGCGCCAGGTCGGTGAACCGGCCAAGGTGCCGCTCGATGGAGACGTAGGCGTTGCGCCGCGGCGCTGACTGGAACTGATGGAACGGGAATCCGTGGAACGTGTGCACGATCCAGGGGACTCCCGCGCGGCGGGCGGCCATTCGGCCGACAGTGCCGGCCTTGGCGCAGTGCGTGTGGACAACCTGGAAGGCCCGCTGCCGGAACAACAGGTCCAGCCGCCGCAGTGCCAGCAGGTCGGTGCGGAGAGCGATGGGTGCGCGCAGCGCCGGCTCGAGCACCACCTCGATCCCGGATTCGGCGGCTTCGGCAAGCAGGCCGTCTCCGCTGCCCGTCACGATCGTGGGCTGGAAGCTCTCGCGGCCGATGACCTGCGCCCCGCGCAGGGCCAGCACGCCAGCCCCGCCTTCCAGCCTCGTTACGACCGTCGCCACCCGAATCGGCCGGTCAGGCACCCCTGATCGCTGCGGCGCGGACCCAGGGGCGGCCCGGGCTGCGGCAGTCACCGGCGGCCTCGGCCCGTCGGGATGACGGAAAACGCGGCGCTCTCGCGGTCGGCCAAGCCCGGACGCTCGGGCGGGCGCAAGCCGGCCGCGCGGGCGATCCGCACCGCCTGGAGCCTGGTATGCACGTCCAGCTTGCTGAAGATGCTGCGGGTGTGGGTCCGGACCGTATCCGGGGATATCAGCAGCTCCTTGGCGATCTGCTGGCCGTGCTTGCCCTCCACCATGCTCGCCAGGACGTCCCGTTCCCGCGGGCTGAGCACGTCCAGCGGATCCTGGACCTCGGCGGCCTTGCGGATGTCCTCGCGCAGCTGGCGCAGGACCTCGCCGAGGATCACCGGCGGGTACCAGGAACTCCCGGCGCACACGCCGCGGACTATGGTCTGCAGCTCGTCCGCTCCCTGAGTTCTCGAAATCCAGGCATCCGCACCCGCCCTGGCCGCGTCAACAGCCTGCCCGACATCGTCGCCGGCGCTGAACATCACCACGCGTGTCGCGGGCCAGGCTTCCCGAAGCCGCTGCACGACCTCCGCCACCGCGAATCCGAGCGGCTTCACATGGATCAAGGCGACGTCCGGCCGCAGCCAGCGGACCAGCTGGGTCAGCCTCGGCTCACTGGTGGTGCAGGAGTGCACCACCAATATGTCGGGCGCGGTCGCCAGCCGGGAGGCCAGCGCATCGGTGACCATCCGGTAGTTGCCCACGAGAACCAGCCGCAGCATGTCCACCACAGCACTATCGTGGCTAGAGCCGGTGTTGTCCTCATACCTTTGAAGGAGCAATCATCGGCCGCGCACTGGATATTCTCCGCGCCCGGAGGCTTGTAAATAACTCACAGTAATCTAGACTGGCAATTTGTCATCGCGCGTGAGTCGCTTTCCGTGTATGAATGTTCACGCTAAGGGATTGGCGACCGGCAGGCCGAATCCCGCTGGCGATGCCGCAGGCAGTGCCTCACCTCACGGGAGCAGAAATTCCAAGCTTGAGCCCCCCGCTCGTCTACATGTATCACTCCGTTACCCCGTACGAAGTGGACCCGTACTTGGTAACGGTGCGCCCGCAACGCTTTGATCAGCAGCTGCGCTGGCTGAGCCGGCGAGGCCTCAAGGGCGTCTGCATGCGAGAGCTGCTTGCGGCCAGGCGTGCTGGCTCGGGCGCGGGCCTGGTCGGTCTCACCTTTGACGACGGCTACGCCGACTTTGCCAGCTACGCGGTGCCAATCATGGAGCGGTACGGATTCAGCGCGACCGTCTTCCCTATCGCCGCCCGGCTTGGCGGGGACAACGAGTGGGACCCGGAGGGGCCGCGCAAGCCGCTCATGACGGCGGAGCAGGTGCGGCAGGTAGCCGACGCGGGCATGGAAGTCGGTTCACACGGGATGCATCATGTCTCGCTGCTATCGGTCGCAGATGCGGAGCTCGCCCGCGAGCTCAGGGACAGCCGGGCCGCCCTGCAGGACGTCAGCGGGCAGGAGGTAGCCGGCTTCTGTTATCCCTATGGTCACGTCGACAGCCGGGCTGTACGTGCGGTGCGCAGCGCCGGATACGGCTACGGGTGCGCGATCTGGCGATCGGCGCTGACGGGCCGGTACGCGCTACCGCGCACCTTTGTCGGCGACGACGATTCCGCGGCACGGCTGTGGGCCAAGGGCGCCAGGCACCGGCTTGGCTGGGGGCATCGCGGCCCGGCCGCCAGCTTGTCCGGCGGCCATCAAGCCCTGTTAGCCTGGCCCGGCCCATGACGAACGATATCGGTGCGTCTGCACCGAGTTGACCAGCCGCTTACCGGGATCTGGCGGCGATCACTGCCCGAACTAGGGAAACGCCATGTCAAGCAGGATATGGTGGTCTTTAGCATTAGCGCCTCGCGGATAGCTAAACCGGTGCCGGAGTTCACCTTGCCGCTATGATCAACTCGCCCCGCAAGAAGTCACCGCCCGAGCTGCCGGCAGAGACGTCCAGGCTGCCGGGGGGGCGGGCGCGCCGCCGGAGCGCCGCCGACCGGCGCTCGCAAGGATTGGACTCGAGCGAGGTGGGGGAGCTGCTGGCCGGGCCGGCCGGCCAGCTCGAGGACGCCTCTGCGGCTGTCCGGCTGACCGGAGTGCGCGCTCTGGAACGGCTCGCCGACGAGGACGCGGACTGCCGGCAGCAGTGTATCGACGTGCTGTGCGCCGCCGTGCGCGCGGCGCCGTCGCCCCGCCCGGAGCTTGACGGGCGCGGCGACGCCGAAGAGAGGCTGCGAGCGTGGCGCGACGAGCGGCGCTCTGAGCGCCGCTATCAGCAGGCAGTCCTTGGCGTGATCACCGCGCACCTGCGAGACGACGCCGCCGTTTCCTGGCGCGGCCACGATCTGGATTTCACCGGCATGGTCATCGAGGCTCCCGACGTAGGCGACTCTGCCGAGGAAGGCGCTTCGAGAGAACCGGTCCAGGCGTCACTCAGCTTTGCCGGGGTCACGTTCGACGGCGGCAAGATCAGCTTCGCCGACGGCAGGTTCACCGGCGGCGAGCTGATCTTCGCCGGAGCCACGTTCGCTGATGGCGAGGTGAGTTTCGCCGGGGCCAGCTTCGCCGGGACGAGGGTTTCCCTGCTCGGCGCGGAGTTCGCTGGCGGGGAGGTCAGCTTCGCGGGAGCCGGCTTCGGCGGGGGTAAGGTCAGCTTTACCGGAGCCGCATTCGCCGGCAGCACGATTGACTTCACCGGCGCCATGTTCAGCGGCGCCGAGGCCAGTTTCGTCTGCGCCGGCTTCGGCGGCGGCCAGGTCAGGTTCACCGACGCGAAGTTCACTGGCGGAATCGTCAGCCTCGCGAAGGCCACTTTCGCCGGCGCCGCGGTCAGCTTCGCCGGGGCCAGGTTCACCGGGACGAAGGTTTCCCTGGTCGGGGCAGAGTTCACCGGCGGCGACGTCAGCTTCGCTGGAGCCGAGTTCAGCGGCGGCAAGGTCAGTTTCACCGCCGGGGTCTTCTCCGGCGGCGGCGTCGGCTTCCTTGGCGCCCGGTTCACGGGGGGCTATACGAGCTTCCTGGCCGCCAGGTTCGCCGGCGGCGAGATCGGCTTCATGGACGCGCAGTTCGCTGGCGGCGAGGTGGGCTTCGTCGACGCGAAGTTCTGCGGCAGCGAGGTCAGCTTCGTCGGGGCGGAGTTCACCGGCAGCGAGGTGAGCTTCACCGGGGCCGATTTCGGCAAGGGCACGGTCAGCTTCGTGGCTGCTGAATTCCGCGGCGGCGAGGTGCGATTTCCCTGGGCCGAATTCAGCGGCAGCAGCGTGCGGTTTGCCAGCGCTAACTTCAGCGGGGGAATCGTGAGTTTCAGCAGGGCTAAGTTCAGCAGCGGTGAGGTGGACTTCACCAGCGCAAATTTCGGCGGCGGATTCGTGGATCTTTCCGAGGCTCTTACCTGGGCTGCGCCGCCGTTGTTCGACCGGGTAACCTATCCGATAGGCCTGCTGTTGCCGCCGAGCATTGATCCCGCCTGACATGCGAGCTCCGGACATGCGAGCTCCGGCGGTTCCGGCTGGCTACCTGATAGCTGTCGGTCGTGCGGGCCTTGCGGGGACGGCCTTGCTTCCGGCTGGGATTCGTACGGGTCAATGAGACAGCTGATGTCCGTCGCGGCGGCCTTGCTCGCCAGCCTCGCGGTGGCCGCGCTCGGGTCAGCGGCGGGCCCGGCACGAGCCGGCCAGCCCGGTGCCGTGCGGCTGACTGCCGACAGCAGGGCGGCCGTGCCGCCCGCGCGCTCGGGCGGCACCAGCGACCGGGGCAGCGCCGCGCGGGGACCGGGTCCCCCGGATGCTGCCAGAACCATCGTCTCGTTTGCCTGGGGCGGCGGGCTCGCCTCGCAGATGGCGGCTGCGCCGATACTCCGGCAGTACGGCATGCGCGCGACGTATTTTGTCCCCTCGGGCCTGGTGTGCATGCAGAGCCAGGCGCAGTGCCGCGCGACCTCGCCTTACCTGACGATCGGTGATGTCCGGGCGCTCGCCGCTAGTGGCAACGAGATCGGCGGCCTCAGCGTGCTGCACCAGCAGCTGGCCGGCCTGCCGGCTGCCGAGGCAGCGCGGGAAATCTGCGATGACAGGTCGAATCTGTTCCGGTGGGGATTCCGGCCGACCGATTTCGCCTATCCGTACGCGACGGTCACCAGGCAGATGCAGGAACTCACCCGGCAGTGCGGATACAACTCCGGGCTCGGCACCGGGCAGCTGAGGGGCGCGGGACTGTGCCAGACCTGCGCCTGGGCTGAGAGCATGCCGCCGCAGGATCCGTTCGACGTGCGCACCCCCATTGAAGTGAATTCGGTCAATACAACATGGTCAGCGGGTACCTACGAGTCCATTGTCCAGGGCGCGCAGGCACATGGCGGCGGCTGGGTCATCTTCACGATCCACGCCGTGTGCCCGCAGAACTGCCCTCTGGGGGTGACGCCGGGCCTTCTCGGCGAGGTCGCCAGCTGGCTGCGCGGGCAGGCCGCGCACGGCACGGTGGTGCGGACGATCCGTCAGGTGATCGGCGGACCGGTGCGCCCGCCGGTGGCCGGGCCGCGCGCCAGCCCGATCCCGCCTCCGGGCATCGCCAATGCGAAACTGGCCGCCAAGACGGGCAGCGGCGTCCCAGCGTGCTACCAGCAGGCCGTCTACGGCGGGACTGCTGCCACGTTCTCCTATGAGCGGACCGGCGGACCGCACGGGGAAGCGGCTGAAGCCGTGCACATCACCAGGCTGGGCTCGGGCAACGCGAAGCTGATGCCCGCTCTGGACCTCGGCCAGTGCGCGCCGGCGGCGCTGGCAGGCCACGCTTACACCGCGGGAGTCTGGTACAAATCCGATCAGCCCGTTCAGCTTGAGCTTTACTACCGGAACTCCGTAGGTGCCTGGGCGTACTGGACTACCAGTGCCACCTTCCCCGCCACCGCTTCCTGGAAGCAGGCGGCCTGGACGACGCCGCAAACCCCATCCGGGGCAACCGCGGTGAGCTTCGGCCTGACGGCGATGTCCGCCGCCACGATCACCACCACGCAGTACAGCCTCGCGCCCGCCAGGAGTCACAAGATGATCGTGCTCCTGGGGGGGCTGGCAGCGGTGATCGTAGCCGTCGGCCTCATCGCCCGCGGGCAGTACCGGTACCTCAGGTACTCACGGGCCGAGCAGGCCGAGCAGGCCGACGAAGCAGCGGTAGCCGGCGGAACCAGGCCGACCTTCACCGGCGGCGACTGAGCTCAGCCCGAAGCTTGCTGGCCTTGCTCCTCCCAGGCGGTAGATACTGCCGCCGGGGCCAGGGCAGCGGCGTCGGGCAGTGCCGTCCCCGGCCGGGCCGTCTGCGGCACCGCCGGCCGTATGGGCGAGCCGGCGGCGACCGCTCCGGCCCTGGCCCGGCGCCTGGCCGGGCTCTTCCAGACCCCGTTGGAGCTGGCCAGCCACGCTAGCGGGATGGCGTAGAGCCCGATGGCCGCGTCAAGCACCCGCATGAACGGGAAGAAGACCGCTGACAGCAGCAGCCGCGGCCGCCGTTCGACCGCCGCCACCAGGCAGGTGATGACGAGGTCGGGAATCGCCACCCCCAAGGCGATCCTGGACAGCGACACGTGCGCTGACACCACAGCGTAGACGGAGCCGAAAACGGGCCAGGTCAGCGCGCCGCCGAACAGATCAGGCAGGATGAGCACGGCAACAATCGGCGGCAGGATGACGAAGAGCAGGCTCGAGGTGATCAGTTCCGTCAGCATGAGCGCGAGCATGGCAGTGAACAGGTTCAGCCGCGGCGGGTGCCGCCGCACCGTCTGCCAGAGGCCAAGGGCCCAGCGCCTGGTCTGGCGGATATAGTCGCGGAAGTTATCGGGGTCCTGGGTCACGGCCACCGCGCCGAGCGTGAAGCCCACTTTGCCCAGCTGCCGCTGGTAGACCTCGAACGTCATGTTGAAGTCCTCGATCACCAGGCCCGGGGGATTCATGTTCATTCTCGGCAGCACGGCCGTCCGGTAGATGCTGGCAAAGCCGGGAACGATCGGCGTCGCGTTCAGGAACCGCGACGTCTGGCCGAACTTCAGCACCCGCTGGCCTACCGCGTATATCCGCATCCGGTGCCCTGTCAGCATGTTGCCGACTGGCGAGAGCATCCGGCGGGTATCGGTCCGCACGCAGCCCGCGACAGCGACCACGCGGCGCGAGTCGAACAATGGCAGCGCCGCTTTGAAGTAGCCAGGCTGGACCCTGGTGTCGGCGTCCAGCAGCATCACAACCGGGAACCGCTCCACGAGCTTGAAGCGCTCGACGGCTTCGGCCAGTGCTCCCGCCTTGCCGACGTTGCGCCGGGTCTTGATCGCCTTGACGCCGGCGCCCATGGCCTTCTCGAGAGTGTCGTCGGTCGACCCGTCGGACACCACATGGATGTTCTTGCGCGGCACCAGCTTCGTGATCGCCTCGAGGCTGTCCTCGATGACGGCGCCCTCGTTGTGCGCCGGGATCAGCACGGCGACATCGTCCACGGTCAGGTGGCTCTGCCGGGCTCGCCGCCCCGCCGGGTCATGCCGCAGTGCGACGACGTTTTCCGGCTGCCTTGCCCGACCCAGCCTGATCAGCCGGCGTACCTCCTGGTCCACGAGCCGGATCAGGCCGACCGTGCCCCACAGCGCGACGTTGGCGCCGAAGACGAGCAGCGCGATCCCCCACCAGGGCATCATGACGCTCTCCGGGCGGCCGGAACGGGGGTGTGCGGGCCGGCCGGCAGCGCCTGCCGCAAAGTCGGCCAGATGCCAGGATCCGCACTGCCGTACATCCAGAGGTAGACACCGCCGATTCCGGCTGCCTGGGCCAGCCTGAACTTTGCGCGGGAGCTTTCCGCATCCTCGAACCACACCGTGTGCTGGCGGCCCGCCGCATCGGTATAGCTGAACCAGGGAGCCTGACTGGCCGTGCTGTAGTGCAGCTGCACCCCGGGCTGCCGGGACAGCTGCATCGCCTGAGGCCAGGCGATCCCGACGCCGTGACCGCGGGACCAGTCGTAGCCGTACTCCGGTACGCCCAAGATGATCTTGGCTGCGGGCAGCTGCGTTTTGGCGTAACTGAGCACGCTCTTGAGCCAGCTGACCGGGGCTATCGGCCCGGGCGGCGAGGTGGACCAGTGGTAGTCGTAGCCCATCAGCCGCACCTGGTCGGCGACCTTGCCGATGGCCGCGTAGTCCTGCGCCAGGTTGCGCGGCGCGTACCCGGCGTCAGTGGCCTTGGCGAACAGCGCGACCGACAGGATCTTCCGCTGGGCGTGCAGCGCGGTGGCCAGCCGGGTGACGAAGGCGGTGAAGTCCTGCCGGTCGCCGGCCCGCAGGTCTTCGTAGTCAATGTCGATCCCCGCGTAATGGCCGGAGTCCGCCAGCGCGACGATGGCGGCAACGTGCCGCGCCATCAGGACCGGGTCGTGCAGGATGCGGGCCACCGGCGGGTAGGCCCAGTTGCCGTGCGCATTGACGTTCGCGATAGTGGGCACCAGCGGCAGGCCACGGGCCCGCAGCTGGCTGAGTGACCTGCTCAGAGCAGGCTTGCTGACCCCGGGGTCCAGCACGACGTGGCCGTCGCTGGCCAGCCCGTATATCCACGGGGAGACCTCGCTGACGGCCTGCCGGTTCGCCAGGACGGCGGCAGTGCCCTGGCTGAGGTTCCAGTACGGCAGCGACGCCACCACGACACGAGGCGCCGGAACAATCTGGTGCGATCCGTTGACGGCGTGCACGGTCAGCGCCACCGCGACGATGCCAGCGGGGATGACGGCAAGCCAGGCACTGCCGGTGACCTGATGCCGCCGCCGGCGCTGCCGGGCATCGGTCTCCGGCGGCGCGGCTGACGGCTCCGGCTGGTCGGCCACGGTGAGCACCGGCCGCCGGCTCTTGCGGCGCAGCCGCCCCAGCTGTCCCGCCAGAGCGCGCTGGCCTGCCCGGCCTTGCTGAGATTCAGCGGACTCTGCGCGCACCGGGGTGGTCCTGCGATCATGAGGCGGCGGCTGCAAAAGGCTGGCTAGCCTCCTGATCTTCGATGACCGAACGGATGACGTCATCGAGGGTCCGCTGCGGCGCGAACCCGACGAGCTTATTCGCCAGCGTGCAATCTGGGATCCGGCGCTGCATGTCCTCGTAGCCGGGCCCGTAGGCGTCGAGGTAAGGCGTGTGGCTGATGGTGCTGCTCGACCCCGTTGCGGCGATGATCCGCTGGGCCAGGCCGTTGATGGAGACCGGCTGGTCGTTGCCGAGATTGACGGCCCGGCCATAGGCGGCCGGGGTGGCCATCAGCCGAGTGAGCGCCGGGATGACATCCAGCACGTGGCAGAAGCACCTGATCTGCTCGCCGGTGCCGAACACGGTCAGCGTCTTACCGTCGAGAGCCTGCCGGGTGAACCGCGGTATCACCATGCCGTAGCGGCCGGTCTGCCGCGGGCCGACGGTATTGAAGAACCTGATGATAACGGCGCGCAGGCCGCGCTCACGGCAGTACGCGTCGATCAGGCTCTCATCAATCGCCTTGGCTTCGGCATAACTCCAGCGGGACTTCAGCGGGGAGCCGATGATGCGGTCGTCATCCTCACACAGGCCAGTCTTGGGGTTCTTGCCGTAGATCTCGCTGGTGGATGCGGCAAGCAGGACTGCGCCATGCCGGGCAGCGGCGTCGACGACGTTCTCGGTGCCGTGGATATTGGTGCGCAGGCTCTCCAGCGTCCGGTCGCGAATGACGAACGAGCCGACAGCAGCGGCCAGATGGTAGACCTGGTCACATCCGGCGGTCAGGTCAGTTACCAGGCCCTGGTCCAGGATCGAGCCCTGCACGAGCCGGAATCCCGGGTCCCGGGTGACCGCGGGCAGGTTCTCCACCCGCCCGGTGCTCAGATCATCAAGCCCGGTCACCTCGTTCCCCGCTGCTAGCAGGGCCTCGACCAAATGCGATCCGATGAACCCGGCGGCGCCGGTGACGAAGACCCTCATCGCTCACCCTTCACTGGCAATGGCAATGGCGCCGGGCTGGCCGGCGTGCTGACCGGCGCCGGCCCGGCGGCCGCCGCGCTGGCTAGTTCATCCCGCGGCGGCAGGCTGGCCGTGCTGGGCGCCGGCCCGCGTCCGGCGACCGCGGGCCGGCGCAGCCGGGCGGCCAGGGTGCGCCAGCTGCGGCGCGCCGCGAGCTGATCGTAGAGGTCGTCAATTCGATTGGTGACAGCGCTGATGCCGTACGCCTTCTCGATGGCGGGCTCGGGCAGCCGGTCACGCTGCCCGGCACGTACCTCGTCGGCCATGGCCGCCCGGATGCCGGGGACGGTGGACGGTACCTGCAGCGCCCTGCTCACTTCCAGCCCGGTCAGGGCGGGGCAGGTCGTGTACAGGACGGGAACGCCGTTGGCGAGCGCCTCAAGCACCGACAGGCCGAACGTCTCCTGCGCTGAGGAGGCGACGAACAGGTCCATCGCCGACAGCATCGCCGCGACGTCGTGGCGTTCCCCTGCGAAGATCACCCGCCCGGTCACCTCGCACCGGGCTGCCACCTCTTCCAGGCGCGACCGCTCATCGCCCTTGCCGACCACCAGCAGTTTGGTGTTGTCGCCCAGCAGCGGGGCAGCGGCCTCGATGACAAGATTGAACTGCTTGTTCGGGTCCAGGCGGCCCAGGACGCCTAGCACGTAGTCGTCGGCGCCGATGCCCAGCTCCGCGCGGATCCTGGCCCGCGCCGCGGGATCGAACGCGACCCGGCCCAGATCGACGCCGTTGGGGATGACGACGATCCGGGAGTCCCGGACGCCCCAGTTGATCATCCGGTCCCGGACCGTCTCCGACACCGCGATCGTCGCGTCGGAGAGCCGCTCGGTGGCCAGATACAGTGCCCGGACCCCCGCCGTCATCTTCCGGCGCTCCAGGTGCGTCTCGCCGATCGAGTGCTCGGTGCTCACCACGACCGGGACGGCAGCCAGCCACGCGGCCGTCCGCCCGTAGACCTGCGACCGGTACAGGTGGCAGTGCACGACGTCATAACCGCCGGCCCGGATGATCCGGCGCAGCTCCCACAGCGCCCGCAGCTGCGTGTTGCGCGTCATGCCCAGATCACCAACCCGGGCACCGTCGCCGCGGATCATTTCCGCGACCGGCCCCGGGTTGTAAAGCGTCACCACGTCGCACTCATGCCGGGTGTGCTGGAGAGCTGAGCGTAGCTGCATCTCCGCGCCACCGACCCCCAGTCCGGTGATGACGTGCAGAACCTTCAAGGCAGGTCCTTTCCGGCAGCGCCGACGGCGGGCTGCCCGATCCAGTAGCAGGCGCGAGCTGACGGCAACCGGCCCGTCAGCGCGCGCAGGTCGTATTCCTCGGTGACTGTCATGTCCGATCCCGGGAACTGCTCCATCTGCTCACCGGGCCTTGCCCGGCCGGCGCAGGCCGAGGAGGGAGGTGAAGGTCGCGGCCAGAATCACGGCGTCGAGCCAGATCGACCAGTTCTCGATGTAGGCGTTGTCGAGGCGCACCCGCTCGTGGACAGAGGTGTCGCCATGCAGGCCGTGTACCTGAGCCCAGCCGGTGAGCCCGCTGCGCATCCGGTGCCGGTCGTCGTAGCGGGGAATCTCGCGCCCGAGCCGCTCGGTGAAATAGGGGCGCTCGGGCCGCGGCCCGACTAGCGACATATCCCCGTGCAGCACGTTGACCAGCTGCGGAAGCTCGTCCAGATGCGTGCTGCGCAGCCAGCGGGCCAGCGGGGTGAGCTCGAATGTCGGCACCACCCAGCACGTATCCGAGTTGCTGCGCTCGGCCATGGTCCGCAGCTTGAGGATCTTGGCGAGCCTGGCGGTCCCGACGACCCGGACCTGGCGGAACAATACGGGACCGGTGTTTCCCAGCTTGATCATCAGGGCGAGCACGGCCAGCAGCGGGGCGGCCAGCGCAAGGAGGACGGCAGCCCCGGCAATGTCGAACGTGCGCTTGAGCGCTGTGGCTACGATCCCGTGGCCGGGCCGCAGCGGCACCAGCGGAATGCCCCAGATCTCATCCAGGCAGGCGCGGGGCACCGCGGCGGCTATCTCGTGCAGCCGCGGCACCACGCAGGTGTCCACGCCCAGGCTCCGGCACTGCCGCAGCACGGTGACCATGTCCTCGTCCCGGCCGCCGGGAAAGCACACGACGACCCGCCCGATGCCGTGCCCCGCGACCACCTCCGCGAGCTCGCCGGGCTGACCAAGGACCGGCAGGTCCAGCCCGGCTGCCAGCGAGGCAACGTCGAGGTAGCCCCGCGGCCGCAGGCCGAGCTCTGGGTGCTCGCGCAGCAGGGCGGCGAGCCGCTGACCGGTCTGGCCCGCACCGACCAGCAGCGCCGGTTCGGCTAGGTGACCCCGGCGCCGGGCAGCACGCAGCGCGGTGCAGGCCGCGGCCCTGGCCGCCAGCACAAGCCCGGCTGACCACAGGACGAGGCGCAGCGCGTCCGGGCCGGGCACCGACGGCAGCAGGATGAGCACCGGACCAAGGACGGCCGCAAGGATGCGGCCAGTCTGGTCCGACATCCGCAGGCAGATGCGCAGCCGGTGCAGTCCGCTCACGGAGAGCGCGACCAGCGCGGCGCAGCAATAGCCGGCTTCCGGCCAGCCGGGCCGCCCGATCACGGCCCAGAACACTCCGGCCGCCGCGGCCAGCGCCAGGACATCGGCGCCGGGCAGCACGGCGGCCAGCAGGGCCCGCCGTCCCGGCGACAGGCCGGGCCCGGCGCCAGCGGCTGGCTCGGCAAGATCATTCCGGGCGGCGCCTGGCGGCGTCGGCATCGCTAGCGGCGCCGTCGATGCCGTAGTCACCGGAGCGCTCGCACCGCGATGCCGACTGGCAGGCGCCCGGTCGGCGGATACTCCGGACGCATGCCTGGGCCGCTAACGGTCACCCGCGCCCGGCCAGTTTCTGCGGCGGCTGTCATCGATTTCTCCCCCCTGGCCAGGCCGTCAGGCCCGGGCCGGGCGGCCGGCCCGCGCTGGCCGGCCGGCCTTGGCGGCCATGATCAGACGACCGTGCGATGCGGTGCGGCATCGAACTGGTAGGTGGCATCGAGTACTCGCGGGCAGTCGCCGACCCACGAGTAGTCCACGCCCGGATGGATCGTGTGCACGATGACCAGATCCCAGCGGCAGCCGCCCGGCGCACTATGGCTGTGCACCTCCCGCCCGTCCGGCAGCCGGAGATGCGGTATCAGCGGGTCGTAATAGTCGACCGAGGCGCCAGCGTCGAGCAGCCGGGCAATGAGCCCGAGCGCAGGAGATTCCCGCAGGTCCTGCACCCCAGCCTTATAACTGGCGCCGACCACGATCACTGCGGCGCCGGTCAGCGTCCGGCCCTGGGCAGCGAGCACCTCGGCGGCCCGTTCGGCGACCCTGGACGGCCGCATGCTGATCGACTTCATCGTCTGCTCGATCAGCGGGGACTGCCGTCCCTGCTTGCTGAGCTGCCAGAGCAGGTAATGCGGGTCGCACGGGATGCAGTGCCCGCCCACGCCAGGGCCGGGCAGCGCGCCGAGGAAGCCATAGGGCTTGGTCCCCGCGGCCAGGGTGACCTCAACCGGATCCAGGTTCAGCGCCCCGCACGCGTCAGCGAACTCGTTGGCCAGGGCCAGCGATACGGCTCGGAAGATGTTCTCGTACAGCTTCGTTGCCTCGGCGGCCTCCGGCGAGCTCAGCAGGTACACCGCATCAGTCAGCTGGCCGATGGTCATCGCTGCGTGCTCCGTGCACGCCGGAGTGATCCCGCCGACCACCCGCGGCGTCTCCCGCTGCAGGTGGTCGAAGTTGCCTGGGTCGATCCGCTCCGGGCAGAACGCCACGAACACATCGGTGCCGACCCGCAGCCCGCGCCGGCCCAGCGGCTCGGCCAGCAGTTCCCGCGTCGTGCCCGCATACGTCGTGGACGTCAGAATAATCGTCTGCCCCGGCCGGGCGTGCGCGACCACGCTCGCGCAGGCGCCGCGCAAGGCGCTGAGATCCGGGACGTACTGTGCATCCACCGGCGTCGGCACACAGATGATCACAGCGTCAGCGGCCTTGACAGCTGTCGGGTCGGCGGTCAGCTCAAGGGAACCGTCGGCCAGCGCCGCCCCGAGTTCCGCCTGGTCCGGGCCGGTGAGATCGGCCTTTCCCGCGGCGATCTCAGCCAGCCGCTGCTGGCTGAGATCGATGCCGATGATCCGCTTGCACCGGCCGTGCAGGGCGACCGCTGTCGGCAGCCCCACATACCCGAGCCCGACGATCGCTACCGACGAGGTGCCGGCCGCATCGCCGGCGCCGGGCGGCCCGGGTGCCCGGTAAAGCGTCAGCCTGCTGGTCAGCTGGTACTCACGCCCGTTCACCGCAAGCGACAAACTGCGCTCGGACATTGGCTATGCTCCCTCAGGAGTTAAAAATTCGGGGGGATTCAGCGGGATTCGGCGCGACCCGTGGGTGTGCTGAAACTGCGTCTCTCGGCACCCTGGTAGCGCAGCGGCAGGAGCCAGGTTCGCGCATCGTCACCTGCCTGCCGGCACGGCCGCCGCCTGCGATCGCCGGCTCGCCGTGCCGGCCAGCTGGCGCGTCACGGCCTTCGCCGCGTGCGCGGAGCCGAAGACGAATCGCATCACCGGCCCCATGGAGGGGGCCACCGCCGGGCCGATGAAGTAGAGGCCGGGAACCGACGACTGATATCCGCTGCCCACCACCGGGCTCCCGGCCAGCGTCCGCAGCTGCGACCGCAGCTGGTCGCCGAGGAACGGCAGCCGGGCCAGGTCGGTGCGGTAACCGGTGCCCGCGATGAGGTGATCGGCGGCCAGCTCGCGGGTCGATCCGTCGCCGCTGGTCACGCCCAGGCGCACGCGCGTGTCCTCCGCCTTCGCCCACGTCACCGACTGGCTGGTGTGCACCGGGAACTGGCCTTCGACCCGGCTGCGCAGCCAGCATGCGCCGGCCGGACCGAGCGCGGAGCGGGCCCGGTAGACCCTGGTGGACTTCGGCAGGTGCCGGAACAGGTCCGGATGGTTGGAGTAGAACCAGGTGCCCCAGCCCGAACCGAGCCCGGCCTCGGGCTCCCGCAGCCGCTCCGATAGCGGCCGGTCCGGCGCCAGCGGCTCGCCGTTCCAGGCCAGCTTGCCTTCCCTGGCGAGCACCTGGACGGCTGCCCCGTTCTCGTGCAACAGCGCAGCCGTCTCAAGCGCCGACTGGCCCGCGCCGACCACCAGCACATCCTGGCCGCGGAAGCCCGCCAGGTCGCGGTGCGCAGACGTGTGCGTGCAGGCGGAGGACGGCAGGGCCGAGAATGGCTCGGGAACACTGGCGAAATGCTCGACGCCCGCAGCTACCACCACTTGGCGGGCCTGCACTCGCTCGGAGCTGGCCAGGGTCAGCTGGAACCCGTCAGGCCCGGCGGCAATGTCGCTGACCAGCACTTCTTCCAGGTCGGGCAGGAACTCGGCACAGAACCACTGGCCGTAGCTGACAAATGTGCTCAGCGGTACCGGCTGGCCATAGCTCGCGTAGGGCCGGCCGGTCGCCTTGCAGAAGGCTTCCAGGGTGTGGGTTCCCCGCGGGTCCGACAGGTTGCAGGCAAAGCCCTGTGACTTGAGGAACATCCCGCTGGGCATTGCCGCCCGCCACAGCTGCATCGGCAGCCCGAACTGGCGGAAGCTGACGCCCGTCCCGCGCAGATGCGCGGCTAGCGAGAGGCCGTACGGTCCGGCTCCGACGATGGCCACGTCCACGGCATCGCTCATGCAGGTGTCCCCTCCTTCTGAGATTGCGGCACTGCTGGCCGCGAGATATCGGTGATGGTGGCGATCCTCGAGTTCGGGGCGCGGCCTGGCCGGGCCGCCGCTCGGCCGCTGCGATAGCGGAAGCCGTCCCCGCGCGGCTGACTCTGCTTCCTGGCCAGCGGCCTGGTCGCCAGCCGCCAGCCCATCCGCACGCACATCAGCCCGAAGGGCCGCAAGTCATCGCGGGCGAACCAGGCCGTCTCGTCCACGGTGCGCAGTGACGCCAGCCAGGAACCCAGCCTCAGTTCGCCGTCGCGCCAGTAGCGGAGGGCCCCGAGCGGGTCGTAGTTCTCCACCAGGAATCCGCGGCCGGCCACCTGCTCGCCGGACGGGATGGGCTGCCCGGTCAGGTCCAGGTAGGCGGCTGTCGCCACGTCCAGTCCGGCGGTGTCGCGGAATAGCCGGAATTGAGCGCCGAGCCTGGGATTGAAGTCCAGCAGCTTAAACTGGCCGTCCCGGGCGTCAAGGCGCAGGTCAAGGTCGAGGATTCCGCGGTACCCCAGCCGGGTGAGCAGCCTGGCCACCTCCGCGCGCAGCCCGGCGCTCGGCGTGGAGCGGCCGAGGCAGGTCAGTCCGGCGTGCGCCGGGTAGGACCGCTCCTTGACGCCGGTGAACGCCGGCCGGCAGGCGGAGCTAGCGTCGCAGTAGCCGTGGAAGAACCAGTCATGCCCGCTGCCGCCGGGGACGAACTCCTGCAGCAGCAGGCCGACGCCCGCCCCGGCGCACTCCTGATAGATGGCTGCCAGCTGCCCGGCGTCGGCGATGACTGACGTGCTGCGCAGCCCGCGGCTGTGCGTCCATGGCGTGGTGAGCTTGGCAATCAGCGGGAACCCTGCGTCGGCCGCGAACGCGCGCGCCTGGGCCAGCGAGCCGGGCAGCGCCGCGTGCGGGCAGGGCACGCCCAGTGCGCTGCAGAGCTGGTAGAGCGAGTACTTGCCGGCCACCTGGCGAGGCAGGCCAGCCGGCGGGTCAGCGAACAGGAACCGCGGCCGTAGCTGCGCGCCGTGCTCCGCGAGGAAGATCGCGCCCGCATCGTCGGTAGGCAGCAGCACGGCAGGCCGGCCGATGTGTCCGGCCAGCTGGCCCAGGCCCGCCAGCACCCGGTCCGGGTCCGCGGGATCGGGCTGCCAGAAGCAGCGCCCGCGCAGGTAAACCGAATTCGCGGCTGGCGCCAGGGGCCCCTCGTGCACGCCGTAGACGGGCACGCCCAGCCGGCCCAGGCTGCGGATGACGCCGAGGCCGCCATGGTGCATGACGTTCGGGTCCAGCTTGAGCACCACGGCCGGCGTGCTGGTGTCGAAATCCGGCGTGCTGGCGCCGGTGGCCGCACGGCTGGCATCCATGCCCGGGCACGATCGGTCGCTGCTCACCGGCGCACCGTTGGCGCAGGTTCATCCTCGGACATGGTGTTCCCCCCGGCTGCCGCGACATTCGGCCGATTCTTCGCAGAGACGAACTCGACTCTGCCAGCTATCTCATTACCCCACCTCCATCATCGGGGGGAGATGACCTACGCATAGCGGCCGAGCACCAGCCCCGGGGATGCGCGTAGGCGGCTGGCCGCCCCGCCTCTCCGGCAGATTTCGATGGTGACCGGGTTCTCGTGCCGGTCCCACCGGAGCGCTCGATCTGCCGGGAACCCCGCCGCGCGGTTCCCGGAGCAGACCGCGGCAGGCTGGGCGTGGCAGGCTTGGCGTGTGATCGTAGGCATCGGCGTCGACATCGCGGACATCTCGCGGCTGCAGGCAGCGCTCCGGCGCACGCCGTCGCTGTCCGCCCGGCTGTTCGCCGAAGGCGAACGCGATGCCAGGCCGGACTCGCTCGCCGGGTGCTTCGCGGCGAAAGAAGCGGTGGCGAAGGCCCTGGGCGGCCCACCCGGCCTGCGCTGGGCCGACGTCGAGGTGATCCATGACTCCCGCGGGGCGCCGCGGCTTGAGGTGCGCGGAACCGTGGCCGACGCGGCGGCCAGGCTCGGTGTCCGAACCTGGCACCTGTCACTGAGCCACGACGGCGGCCTGAGCGTCGCGATGGTGGTGGCCGAGAGATGAGAAACGCT
>Ga0187883_10000443_pt1 | contig 26033 bp, 17 predicted proteins | sample June2016WEW_20_1_2_FD_132966 | JGI IMG/M metagenome (GOLD analysis project Ga0187883, IMG submission 132966) | Peatland microbial communities from SPRUCE experiment site at the Marcell Experimental Forest, Minnesota, USA - June2016WEW_20_10 | ecosystem: Environmental > Terrestrial > Soil >...
CCGCCAACGCAGCCGCCAGAGGATCGCCTCCCGGAAACGCGCCGGCTACCTGGCGGACCGAAGACGGCCGAAGCGCGGGATCTTTCTGCAGACAGCGTAGGATCGCCTTTTCCACGACCGGATCAATGTCCTTGACCACCGACGACGGCGTCCTGGGAGATGACTCCAGATGCGCTCGTCGCCACTCGATCGGAGTGGTTGCCTGATAAGGGGGGCGTCCGGTGAACAGCTCATAAAACACCAGCCCCAGCGAGTAGATATCGCTGCGAGCGCTGGCCTCGCCTTTCCCAATTTGCTCCGGTGCCATGTAAGCCGGAGTTCCCGCAGTTTCGCTGCGTCCAGCGGCATCATCGTGGCTTAGGGCCAACCCGAAGTCCGTAATGCGCACTCGCCCCCGTCCATCCAGCATGATGTTTGCGGGCTTCAGATCACGATGCAGCAATCCGCAATCATGTGCGGCGGCGAGGCCGGCGCAGATTTGGTGCGCGGTCTCCAGAGCCTTGTCTGCGGGCAAACGGCCTATGCGGCGCAACAACGACGCGAGATCCTCACCGTCTATGTATTCCATGGTGAGAAAGTGCTTGCCGTTGACTTCGCCGATGTCGTAAACGCGACACACATTCGGGTGCGAAACCTGGCGAGCATTTCGCACCTCGGCATGAAATCCAGCCAGAGCCGACGCGTCATTCTGGAGTGAGGCGGGAAGGAACTTGAGCGCTACAACATTCCCTAGTTTAAGATCCTCGGCGCGGTAAACCTCGCCCATGCCGCCGCGCCCCAGCAGGGAGACGATCCGATACCGCTCGACGAGAACAGTGCCCGGCGAGAATCCTCCACTTTGCGGCGGGTGCGAACTTCGGGGAGCTAGTTTAGGCACAACAGCATTTCTATCCGGCTCCAGAGTCGGGGTGTCGAGAATGGAAACGGCGCGCCCGCATGAAGAACAGAAGCGGACGTTGTCGGAAGATACAGCCCCGCAGCCGGAGCAGGTGACCATTCCAGCGGATTGTACAGTGCGAACCGCGGCGGTGAAGCCTCATATCCGCCGGACTCTAGCAAATCGACCTTGAGTAACGGCGAAGTGTTGATGGATCGGAGGGTCACGTGTCGAGTTGTCGGCCAACAGGAAGCTATCCACAACGGGCTTCGGGGAGATCAATCGTGATGTCCTCGATGCCGACTTTTGGCCAGCCTAGTTGAGAGTCCATTGTGGGTATAACTTCCAGTCCTTGCGGCGAGTTTTCAAGGCTCTTGGCATCAAAGCCTCTGCGGGATTGGTTGCCGACTCGGCAACCGCGCGGTGATGGGAACGCTGCGGTATTATGGTCGGCGGCTGCAACAGAGAGACGGTTCCGGAGTCGGTTGGCAGGTACTCACGTCCATGTTGCGTCTATGAGTAGGCTATTCCGCAAGGAAAGCGCCGCCACCGATCCGAAATTCTGTGAGGGGTTTGAGATTCTTCTTGTAACCGCTAGCGACCGCGTATTCCTTCCCACCTTTAACGCGGAGACCACACTTTCCCGTCGAATACGGCTTGATCTCTACCACAAACGAGGTATTCACGAGCGCAGATCGATGGATCCGAATGAATCCGTACGGCTTCAGTTTTTCTGCCACCATCGAGATAGACTCGCGGAGCAGATAGGAGTCCGATTCCCGCTGGAGTGACACATAATTGCCCTCAGCTTGAACTGCGACCACATCTCCAGGATTGATGAAGAGAATCCTTCCTTTAGCTTTGATTGCGATCATCGGGTGACCGGGAGAAGACAGCTTCTGCAACTGCGGCAAAGCTTCGATCAATTTTGCGGCTCGCTCGCCCTTTGCTCTCCGAGAGGCGCGGTGCAAGGCTTCATTGATACTTTCGTTGGAGAAAGGCTTTAGTACGTAGTCTACGGTGTGCCTCTCGAAGGCTGCGACCGCGTGTTCGACGTGTGCCGTTACAAACACGATAGACGGCAACGGAAGTTTTCGTTCCCTGAGCTGGTCTACTAATTGAGTGCCCGACAGGTCCAGCATATTAATGTCGAGAAGCAAAACATCGTAAGAGTCCGCAGCCAGTTTCTCGAGCGCTTCGCTCGCATCGTTGGCCGAATCGAAATGCTCTACGTCGCTCCTTGCCGACAAGATATTTGCCAGAGCCGTTTGGGCCAGGGGCTCATCATCCACGATCAGCACGCGCATGGCTTCCTCATCTATCTCTGCTTGAAAACATCGGCCCATTCTCTCGCATTGCCGAGTGTCCTACCTGACTGGGGCCGCCCCGTTCCATTTCGTATCGGGACCATTTCGGCTTATTTCTGATCAACCTTTGCAAAGAACTTCCGCATATCGTCAAGCAAGAGATCGGGCTGTTCCAGAGCCGCGAAGTGTCCGCCCTTCGGCATCTCCGTCCTTTGCACTACGTCGTAAGTCCGAGTAATCCAGCTAAACGGACACGCAAATACCTCCTTTGGAAAATCCGCGTACGCCACGGGAGCCTCCAGCCGCGGAAGTGGCGCCCTTTCTCCCCCGGTGAGCCGGTGCTCACGATAGATTCGCATGGCCGAGCCAACCGTGTCGGTCGCCCAATAGAGCGTGACATCGGTCAGAAATGTGTCGCGGCCCACCGCCGTGAGAAAATCGCCGTTATTGTCAGTAAGCAGTTGAAATCTAGTGATCATCCAGGCCAACCACCCGACTGGGGAGTCCGTCAGGGCATAGGCAAGAGTCTGCGGTTCAGCGGCTTGAATTCTGTAAAAGCTGCTTTCTTCGCGGTCAAAGTACGAGAACCGTTTGCGCTCCGAATCGCTCATTTGCGCAATTGCTTCCGGATTCGGCGGGTCTGCGGGAAGAAGGTTCAGATGAAGCCCGATCACGTGCGCGGGTGCCTGGTAAGCCATGTTGCGCGCGATTTCTGAACCCCAGTCGCCGCCCTGGATACCGTACTTGGAATAGCCCAGACGATCCATCAGAACGACCAGGGCCTTCGCCATACGCTGTGGGCCCCAGCCGCGAGTTGTGGTGGGTCCGGAGAAGCCAAAGCCGGGAAGCGAAGGAATAATGACGTGGAATGCCGGGATATTGCTGCCCTTGGGACAGGTAAGCGGCTCGATCAGTGCGAGAAATTCGAGAATCGAACCGGGCCACCCGTGAATCAACAACAAGGGTATTGCGTCGGGGCGGGGCGAGCGCTGATGGATAAAATGAATCTGCTGTCCATCAATTTCTGTCGTGAACTGGTCAAACTGGTTGACCTTGGCTTCTTGCGCACGCCAGTCGTAGCCGTTCTGCCAATAATGCGCGAGTTCCCGGACCTTCTTGATGTCAGCGCCGTACTCCCAGGTCGTGCCCGGAAGTTGATCGGGCCATTTGGTTTCCGCCAAACGGCGCCTAAGATCAATGAGAATGCGGTCGGGAACATGCACTTTGAACCGGCGAATTACCGCCGTTGTGGGGTCCGCTTTGGCCAGCAATGGCACTTGTCCAAGTGCCATTGAAGGGAACAAAAGCAAAGCGGCCAGCAGAAGCCTCCCGCACTGCGAGACGGTCCTTTCCGCTTCCTCGAACCCAGTTTTCATGATGCTCTCCGACTCCAGTGTTGACCGAAACCGATGCGGAAAAACTCGGGTACGGCCCCGGCATTTCTCTCCATGCGGCGTCCTACATCGAATCCCTCGTTCCATCGGACCACACTCCAGTGCTCATCAGGAACATATACATCGGTTCCGGGTTGCCTTTGTATGTTGGGGCCAGTAAGAGCGGAGATCCCGGGAATGGTTCCGACACATTATTTGAGGAGTCCACCAGATTTGCGCCCCATACCGTACCGAGCGGCGTGTAGAACATAAGATGGGCCATGTTGTGGTTGCCCAAGTCGGTAAGATACGCCTCCTTGGACATCATGTAGCTCATCGCGCCAGCTTCGAGCGCCGGCAGTTCCTTTTTCTCAATCGCGGCCTTGATACCCTCCTTCGCTTCTTCTTTCGATTTTCCAGCCAATACCAATTTTGTCCTCATCACGGTGAGCGGCAGCACGGTTCGAGCGGCGGGTGGATTTAAGCAAATCGGACTGCGATTCTTAGGGTTCCAAAACTCGGGACTGTCGAATGGATTCATCCACGCGCGTTCTACCATACAGACAAAGCCGTTCTTGCCTTCGACGGCGGTTTCGTAGCCGTGCGGCCCCAGGACCATAACTTTCGCATCGCGGGAGATGGACGGCGGAGCCGCGGTCCGTGCCAGAGCAATCTCAGCGTTTCGATCCGATATCAGGTATTGATCCAGCGGAGCCATGCTGGGATACGGAGTTTTGGCGTCTGCTGCGCGTCCTGGCTGCGCCGGGCACAGTAGGGCAACCGATGCAAGAGTTCCTAATGTGATTGTCCTGACTATCTTTCGGTTCATTGGATTTCCCCTCTCGATACGGATTCCCACATATCTTCAAAAACTATGATGCGCCAATCGCCGCGGATCATTGCACCTTCACAATACCTACCAGTACGTATGTTATGGGGCGACACATCATAAACATCAGGGCGAACCTAAACCATCTGTTCCTGGCGGCAAAGCCGTGATTGCACCACGGTCGTTAGAAAACATGTTCCAACCATCCAAGAAGCGGCGAGCTAGCCGCGGGCTGCCGCTCGCGCCCGGCCGCGGGCCGGGCGTAGCGACTCGAGGTGGCCGCTCACCCTTCTTTGGCCTGATTGCAACGTCCGTGGATCCTGAGAATTCTTTCCTAAAACGACGTACCCCTCCCACGCCGCGATCAGAAACGTAGCCGTTTCATTCGCATTTATATCACTCCGCACTACCCTGCGTTTCTGTCCTTCGCGCAGTGCCTCCGCCATGGCGACGCGCCAGTCCTTATAAACTCTTGCCGTCCTACTGCGGAATCCCTCATCAAGACCTGACATCTCTTGAGACAAGTTAAGCAAGGGGCAGCCACGCTGAACGTCCTCTCTTTTCAGCGATTCGGAATGAATAATGCGGACCAGAACGGCGATGGGATCCTTGGCGTTCTGTAAAGGCTGCACCCACTTCTGGTGAAGGTTAGTTGCGATGACCTCGTCCACGACCGCATACCCGAGGGCTTCTTTGTTGTCGAAGTGGTAGTACAACGCACCCTTGGTCACGCCTGCTCTAGCCAGAATGGCATCTAGGTCAGCGCTTCGAAATCCTGAGCGGTGTATCTCCTGGAAGGCGGCCCGCAATAAGCGCTCTCGCGTGCGCCCTGGATCGCGCGGTGTGATCCCGCTGCGTCTCGGTTTGTTTCTACCCGCTAACATACCAACCAGTATGCATGTTACGACTGCGATTGTCGAGGCAAATGTTCCTCCCACCTCCCGAATCCCATAGCATCTCCGGCGATCTCTACGGATATCCGCACGAATTGATCAGTGACCTTGTTTTACTTGGTTTCGATAATTGGTCGATTCGTCACTCTCTAGTCCCGCACACACGTACCTGAGCAGTGGAACGTCACGTATTTTCCTCCAAAGACGGCCCTCGGCTTGCCTTGTTCAAGTCAGCACTCTACGCGGGTGCACCCACAACGTTTGTCAGCCAGTGACAGGCGATCGCAGGAGCGGGTGGGAACATTCTGGCGGAAATTAGTTTGCGGTCAAATCCAGTGTGATGGAGGAAGTGATGAGTTCTAAGCTGAAGTCTCAGCCCATGTTTAGTCCCCCCCGCCTCAGCGCACGATTTACGCTGGCGCTGGTTGCTTTATCCGCGCTGCTGTTGTGTTCTGTGGTATTCGCCCAGACCTCAGTCTCAGACGGCAGCATTTCTGGCACGGTGACGGACGCCAGCGGCGCAGTCGTGCCCAACGCCAAAGTCACCATGACCGGCCCCACTGGGCAAAACGTCCATGCCACCACCAGCGGCGCTGGAACGTACTCTTCTGGTGCACTGGTTCCGGGCACGTATTCCGTGCGCGCGGAAGCCAAGGGCTTCAAGACGACGCAACTGTCGGTGAACGTTCAGGTGAACAACACCGCCAACGGCAGCATTAAGCTTGAAATCGGCCAGGAAAGCACGGTCGTTGAAGTGCAGGCCAGTGAAGTGAGCGTGAACACGGAACAAGCCGAAGTGCAAGGCGTCCTTACTGCGTCGCAAATTTCAAACCTGCCCGTAAACGGCCGCAACTTCCTTGATCTCGCGCAGCTTGAACCTGGCGTCCAGATTCAGGACGGCGCGAATTTCGATCCGACCAAAGTCGGCTACTCTTCCGTTTCGTTCGGCGGCCGTTTTGGGCGCACCGCCCGCATCAATGTTGACGGCGTCGACGTCAGCGACGAGACGGTGGGCACCACGACCGAAGACATTCCGGCGAGCTCGATTCAGGAATTCTCGCTGGCGCAGTCCAGCCTGGATCTCTCGAACGATCTGACTTCGTCCGGCGCGGTGAACGTGACCACCAAGTCTGGCACCAACGCCTACCACGGCGAGGCCTTCGGCTTCTTCCGCGACAGCGCTGTCGGCGCCGCAAACCTGCCCTCACCCATCGACCCAGCGACGGGCCAGAGAATCCCAACCCCGTGGCAGCGCAACCAGGAAGGCGCCGACATTGGCGGACCGATCATGAAGGATAAGCTGTTCTTCTTCTTCGACGGCGAGCGCACCCTGCAGCACCAGGCTGCGCCGGTTCTCCAAGCGGCTCCGTACCAAGCTTTTTCGGGGACCTTTCAATCTCCCTTCAAAGAAGTTGAGTTGACCGGCCGCTTGGACTACTCCCTGACCAAGACCGCGCGTCTCTTTGGCCGTTTCAACTACTTCCAGAATTCGGCCGACGCCACGTTCTTCTCGAGCAGTTTCTCTGTCTACAACAACAAAGACTACACGCGAAATGAAGTCGTAGGCCTGGATTTCAACACCGGCAGCTTTACCCACACCATTCGCTTTTCGTATCTGAAGTTCCAGAACCAGATCGTCGACGCCGTGACGGGGTCGAACCTGCCATTGGCCAACCTCGGGGTCAATATCTTCATCGGAAGCTTCAGCACGGGCCCGAACGAACTCGCGCCGCAGAGCACTCCGCAAAGCGATCATCAGATCAAGTATGACGGCAGCAAGACCATCGGCAAACACATTCTGCGTTTCGGTTTCGGCTTCAACCATATTCAGGGCGGCGGCTTTGCCAGCTTCTTTGGTACCGCTCCGCAGATCAGCGGTACCACTCCTCCCCCCGACGGCAACCCGCTAGACGACCACATAAGTCAGGTGCTCGCATCGAATGGTCAAGGCTTCTCCACCACTCAACCTGCGCTAGGGTTCCCCGCGGGCGGCCTGGGACCGGACAATCGCTTGTCCCTTTATGTCGGCGATAGCTGGAAGGTGCGGCCGAATCTGACCGTGGCTCTCGGCTTGCGTTGGGAGCGCGACACAGGCCGGACGGACAGCGACATTCCCGCCATTGCTCCCATCAACCAGTTCTTCCCTGGACATGGAAACGCGGTGAGAAATCCCAATCTCAACTTCGCCCCGCAATTGGGCATTGCCTGGGATCCGACGAGAGATGGCAAGACCGTGGTTCGTGGCGGCATCGGGTTGTACTACGAGAACGTCATCTTCAACAACGTTCTCTTTGACCGGCCCTCGCGTTTAAAAAATGGTGCATTCCTTCAGATCGTGCAACCTTGCTCGAATGGCACAGGAGTGATAGGGCCGGATCCAGCGCAACTCGCTTTGGGTGAAACTACGGCAACTGCCTGCTCGGATACCATCGGCAATGCGGCCTCGACCATAGTGACCTTCGAGAATACGTTCAAAGCCAACACGCCGTTCAGCCTGACTAACCCCAATGGCGCCTACATCGGCAACTACTTGACGCCAGGCAACCTACTCTTTGGCGCGAACGTAAACGCATACGACAATAGCCAGGGACTGTTCGATTCCAACTATGTCAGCCCACGCGCAGTCCAGATGAACCTCGGCATCCAGCGCGAAATTCGTCACGGAATGGTGTTCAGCGCGGATTTACTGCGGAACGTCGAGACCCACGCCCTGCTCGCGGTGGATCTCAACCACGCAGGGGACATCTCGAACTTTAACCCTGCCAATGCCCAAGCTGCAATCAGTGCGACAGAGACTGCTTTCGGACACCCTGGGGACCTCGCAGGGACCATCGCTGCGGGAGCTAAGATCGGCGATTTCGTGGGCAACGGGATGGGAAGCCCCCTCGATACGGGCGGGGCTTGCGCCTGCGCCTTCACGGGGACCAATCCAGCGCTAGGTCAGTTTTACATGGAGGAGCCCATCAGCCGTTCGGTCTACAACGCCCTGCAGATGAAGTTGACGGAGAACGTTGTGAACCCGGCTCCCGGGCTGAAGGCGGCAAACTTCCAGGTCGCCTACTCGCTATCGAGATTTGTAAATCCCCTGGCATTCCAAGGCCCCCCACCTCCGGGGAACCCGGCGGCTCAAAATGATCAGGATTTCGTCCTGACTGCGATCGACAACGATCAGCCGCTGCGATTCATGGGGCCGTCACTGCTCGACCGCACCCACCAGATCTCCTTCGGCGGAAGCTTCGATGTAGCCTACGGCCTCCGTTTTGGGCTCATCACTCACTTCTATAGCCCGCTGTCCAGTCCGGCGATTATCGGTCAAAATTTTACTCCGGGGCAAATCTACCAGACCGACTTCACCGGAGGTGGGCTTGAGAACCAACCCATGCCCGGCACCACCAACGGCTCGTTTATGCGCCAGTTTGGAGTGACTGGAATGAACAACGCAATCAACGGCTACAACACGACCTACGGAAATGAGCCAACCCCGGCCGGCCAGAAGCTGGTCACCGCTGGCTTGTTTACCGTCGCGCAACTGCAACAGATTGGCGCCGTGGCTCCGATCGTGGCGCAGGCCCCACCAAACCAGTTGACTTACCCATGGACTAGAGCCTTGGATTTCAAGGCCAGCTGGGTTCATCGGTTCGATGAGCGGTTCACGATCGAACCGAGTATTGGCTTCTTCAATGTGGCCAACTTCTCCAACTTTAACCAGCCTCCGGGCGTGATGACCGGCTGGCTTACCCAAGGTAGTGGTTCGATCAACAGTATTGCCGCTGGAAGCACGAGCGCTCAATCCTACCGTGTCGGCAATGGAACGGGCGTATTCGGTCTGGGTTCACCTCGGGTGCTGGAGTTTGGTATGCATCTGACTTTCTAGACCCTGCTGTAACTGCGTTTCGGGTCACCAGTCAACACTGGTGGCCCGCTTTGTTTGGGGCTGCATTGAGGCGTCCTGATGGACGAAATGATTCAAAACGCGCTCCTCACCAACACCTTCACAATCGGCCCGGTTGTCCGGTTCTGCGAAGGCAGGAACCATCGCCGAGAGGCGCACCTGCGAGCTGCGGGTTTGGACTGAGCCCAACAGTGCGCGCTCCTCGGAAGTCCAGTCCAGCCTTTGCCTCTTCCCTGATCAGCCTAAAGCTTGAATACCAGCGAAGCGGCCGGATCGCACGACGATGACTACAGCACGGCTCGTAAACGCAGACTGCGTTTTTCACACGAATTAGTTTAGCGGGCAAGCTGAGTGCCACAGCCTTCTTCCAAATCGGTCTCGCGAATGTTCCGGGTGGGGTAAGTTCAAGCTTCCGCGCGGGTCTCGAACCTGTTTTGTGGCTTTTGTTTGATGGGCTGAAACGATGCCGTGCTTTTCAGCACTATCCATCCAAGAAGAATCCATAGAGCCTCTTGACCCGAGGAGGTGATTTCAATGCGCATTTAGGGAGAGTTCCCAATGACCTAGCTTCGTGTCGAGCGCATAAGAGCCAAGGCTATCCGAATAGATAGCACTCTATCCCTACAGTGATGGTCATACACGGTTCCACGAATTATTTGTCTCAGTGCCAAATCGCCAACACTGTGTAAGAGAACCGGTTATCGGGATTCTCGATTCGGAAGAAGATGGCAAGGAAACTGCTTGAGCTTATTTGCACCCGGTCGAACTCAGAATTTCCGTAAGCGCAACCTACCGCAACAATTCAATTAGGTCCGCCTCGCAGCAGAAGCAGTATTGACGAAGATAACAATCTTAGGCTTCCCGCAGACCTTTGCTCAGGAATTGAACGGCGCACCAAGAAGGAGGATTACAAATGAGCGACACGAACCCCAGAGCATCCATCAAGCTGCCCAGTGACTTCGTATTCGGGCAACTTCGCCCGGATCACACTAAGCCCATCCCACCCACACCTCCACCACCGCTCGGTCCACTCTACGCATTTGTTGGAGATTGGGTCGGAAACGGATTCAACACCATCTTTCGACCCGATAGTGCCGCTACGCCAACACCACTCCCGAATCCAGTTCCCCCACCCCCACCTCCCCGCGACAACATTTTGGAATTGAACCTGACCTCCGAGAGCCTCTCGTTCTCGCCAAGCCTGGGCTCGGTTCCGAACCGCGGCACGGCGGCACAGCCGGACGCTTTTCTCAATGGAGTACCTTATCTGCAGACCATCAACGACATTACGATCCACGGCGAAAGTGTCGGGATTCACGTCGAACCCGGAATCTGGATTCACGTACCGGCAACTACCGTTCCACAACTAGGGGAAACGATCACGCGCATGGCATCCATTCCGCACGGGACCACGATCGAGGCTCAAGGACTCGTCGCGCCCGCGCAGCCGGGACCACCAACCATCGCCACATTGGACATTACACCGTCCGTCACCGGCAGTAATCCTGTCAAGAAAGTTACGTTCGCCAGCCAGACCGCTGGCAACCCTAACACACCCAGAATCCCGCAAGATTTGGGTCCGTTTATCACGCGCGGCACCATCACGCAGGCCATGCTCAACGATCCAAACAGTTTGCTGCGAGATCACATCAGCAAGCAAAACATCGTCCGCACGACCACCATCTTCATTTCAACCGCCCCGCCGCCCCCGGTTGGGCTCTTCGGCGGTGGAACTGACAACATCGCGTTCCTGCTCGGCCAGGCCGCGGCCACCGCGCCCAACGCTCAGGCCGCGCAGATGACGGCTGTCTTCTGGATTGAAACCGTTCAAGAGATTATCAAGGTAGGGCCCCATAGGGTGGGTGACCCGGCGCTCCTGATTAAAGCCAAACGGAGCGTTCCTGGTCAGCGCGCGCCGAGGTTCTCCGTCACACCGGCGTTTGATTTGGACACGGAGCGCGAGATCACAGTTACGTTCACGCAGATTCAATACTCCCAGACCGTGCTGCTGAATTTCGCTGGTCTGACTTGGCCGCATGTCTCGGTGAACACGCTTGTACCAGCCGACGACATCATTGTTCCTACGTCCGTGTGGAAGTGAGCTGACCCGCTCTAATGCGCGGCGTACCGGTAAGGGCGGTGGCCGGCATATTTTGAGCTGAGAATATTAGTCGAGACGAGGGTGCGTCACTAGCTGGGTTCCACGGAAGCTATCTGCAACGGTCCAGGGTTTGGATATTGCTAGCCCTGCAGACGAAACGTTCATCAGCTTGATCGATTTTCCGATTCGCGTTGTGCCTGCCTGATAGGAGGATTTATGAAACCCTGTCACTTCTGCCTGCTCATCTGCGCATTTCTGTTCGCAGCCGCTAGGACCGGCGTGTCGCAATCAATCATGGTACCGTGGCTCACGCGCGCTGGGGATAATTCAAGAAGCGGCTGGAATCAGCAAGAGAAAATACTCACGCAAGCGTCTGTGGAATCCAAGGGGATTGTCCGGGCAACGATTATTCCGGTGTTCGGTGATGCGCGAGGCATGGAAGCACAACCGCTCATCCTGCCCAACGTGAAGCTTCCCGACGGCAGCATTCACGATGTCATGGTGCTGCCATCGATGGCGAATATTGTGCGGGGCGTGGATGCGAGCACTGGCGCAGCGTTGTGGAGTGTGACTCTCGGTACACCGATCAATGGAAGCACACCCATAGGCCCGCAGAAGACAGCGCCTGATGGCTGCGTTGGCAACTTCCCGACGATTGATTGCCACGCGATCAACGACAAATGGGGAGTGTTGAGCACCGGCGTCATCGATCGCGACACACAGCGGGTGTACCTGGTCTCGTGGATCTCCCCCGATGGCACTCCGCAAAACGGGAAACATTTTGTGTTTGTCCTGAACGTGGCAGATGGAACGCAAGTGGTAGCGCCGGTTCTGGTAGCCGGTACCAGTGAAGCGCAGTCCTACAGCAGTACCATGCGCAAGCAGCGTAGTTCGCTGGTGTTGACCGACGTAAATGGGCGTAAGACGGTCTTTTGGGCCTCCGGGACAGTGCAGGAAACGGGGAATAAAGCCGCGGGGTGGATCTTCGCCTTCGACTGCGCCACTAATTCGATCACCGCAGCCTTGGCAATGTCGCAGGGCGAAGGAGCCGGCATATGGATGGGTGGACAAGGGCTTGCGGCGGATGATAAGGGCTTCCTCTACGCCATCACCGGCAACGGAGATTTTGATGGCCAGACCCAGTACGGTGAATCATTCGTGAAGGTGCAGTACACACCTGCTTCCGGAGGGACGCAGGCCAAGCTGAAGGTAGTCGATCACTGGACGCCCTGGACAGATTTGGTACGATCCGGGCAAGCGCGACTGCCGGCGACGAAGCTGGCAGGGCAAAGCGCGCCCAGCGAAGCTGTCAAGCCGGTGGGAAGCAGGATGAACCTCTCGCTCAAGGACGCGACGCTGGTGGCAAATATCAACGAGCGTGGCAAGCCAGTCCTTCTAGTCTTCCCCAAAATGGCCAGCGGAAATTGGTCGGATGAAGATTGGGGATCGGCTGGTCCGGCGTGCATCTTCTCAATTGGCGTTTGCGTCGCTACCGGAAAGGACGGAATCGCCTATCCGATCAAGGCAGCAAACCTTGGCGGCACTACACCTGCAGATTTAGGCAATGCGAAGGCTAACTGTGCAAAACTCGCAGCGCCTCCGGTCTGGCTTACCATGAGCCCCGGGCCAGTCGATCCGTGTCCCACCAATCCCACCACGTTGAACTTTTTTCCTTGGGGCGACACCGCGCATCTTCATATGACGCCCGTACAGTTTTTTGATCCTCTTCTCAAGTCATGGACGATTTTCGCCTGGGGAGAGAATTCGCAACTCCACAAATGGAAAGTGAGTTCGACCGGAACTCTAGCCTACATCGCGCAAGGTCACGAATACGCCAGTGCGAACGTTCGGGACACTCCCCCGGGAGGAATGCCGGGAGGATTCTGCTCAGGATCCAGCAATGGAGAGGACCCTGACGCAGCGATTCTGGTCTGCACCATACCCTACGGTGATGCTAACGCGAACGTGGTAAACGGCCGTTTGCTCGTCTACGACCCAGTGCACCTCGCTGCGGATGGCTCGCTAAAAGTTTTATGGGACTCGCAAAGATTTGCGATCACGTTTCTGTTCAACAAGTTTGATCCTCCAGTAATTGACGGAGGGCAAATCTACGTACCCAACTACAACGGCGGCGTGGATCTTTACCATCTGGCGCAATAGGAGGGTTCAATGCGGATCATTTGAATTCGACGGAGAGTCTGAATTACGCTCAATTCCACATTGGCCAATGCCCCAAGAGTTTCGGTCGGTGCGACGAATGCATTTGTAACCAAACCCCAGGTCAGTTTCCGCATGGGGCCGAGGGCTTTGACAGTCTTCCGGCTGGGGCCCAACAATCTTTGGGGTGCCACGCTTGGCAGATATTTCCAATGCTCCAACAGGGGCATACGCATGAGGTGGGCGAGGGAAAGATCACCGAGCGTGCCAGCCGAGGTCACCAGCGCCGTAGAAAGCAGCAGCCTTTGCGACTGTTAGTCCACCCACTAATTCGCTAGTGGACGCGGGTACATCAGATCGCTGAAGAGACTATACAGGTCGTCGTTCTCCCAATAGCTGAGGTGCGCGGTCCAGGGGGTCACGCCGCGCTCCACTGGCACATCGAGGTCGGCGCTATAGAACTGCATTCTCCCGCTGATGATATCGAAGGGCGAGTACGCGTTGTACCAAAGAAAGTCGGACGCGAACGGGATCTTTTCAGGGAACGGGTGGGGCACTGCTAACGCTGGGTTCGCCTGCGGCGGAAGTGGGGTTCTGAGACGGAAGGAGTGCAGCTTGTAGAGAATCTGGCTGAGCACATTGGTCCGCAGATTTGTTCTGGCGCGGAAGAAGTAGACAACTTTGTTTAGTGGACAACCGAAAGTGAGCAGTCCTTTTAGCTTTTCCAACGGAACACCGCCGAGCGATGGGTCTTTGGCGAGATCTCTTACGATAAGCTGACTGAGCGAATCATACGCGATAACACTGCCTAATGAATGCCCGGCAACCAGCACCTGGTCATAGATCCACTCCTTGTTCGGCGTGCCGGTTTCGTCGCGGCCTGCGAGCAGATTGATGAGCATGGTGGTGCTCTCGTGGAGGATCTGGCTTCGGGCGGCAAAATTCTTACTGAGGTCGTCGGCGCCGAGGTAGACGGCGAGACATCCAATGGCTGAGGTAAGGACCTTCGTACCAATATAAGCGAAGATCGCAAGGAAGGCATACAGGATTACGCCGGGCCAATTGAGAAACCTGGGTAGGGCAAGCAGGTCGATGACCTGCGCCAGAGACGGTTTAAGTTTCGGCACTGAGAAAAGAGTGATGAGAGTGGCAACCACCAAGACGGTAAGAACGGTCAGGACAATATGGCGTCTGAGCGCCTTCCCCGCACGTTTCCAGGCAGACCGGAATATTTTGGAGCAGAGGGAAGCCCCGACAAGGATGAGAAGAAAACCTGCGCCGTAGATCACCTCAGTCCTTAAGGGCAGATGCAGGAGATCCTCAGTCAGAGCAACCAGGTGCAGGTGTCCCTGCAACAGGTACGGAACTACGAGAAGCGCCACAAAGAACGAAGCTATAAAACCTGTATACATCGGGGGAGATTTCTCCGAGGGATTACCATGTGCCCCGGCGAAAAACTCATGAAAAAGGAAGATGGCACACATTCCGAGCAGCAGGAAACGGACGGCGGCGCCGGCGAGATGGATGGATTGCGAGATGTTCAGCGGAGGACTTAGTAGTAGATAACTGAAGATGCCAGGCTTGCTAGCGACGAGACGGTCGGCTACGGAGTTTGCCAGCAGCCAATAGAAGCCAAGAGCGAGAGCGAGGAGCGGCATGAAGATGAAAAGCATGCGATAGATTTCGCGACAAAGAGCGAAGAACAACCACGAGAGCTTATTTCCACGACTGGCGCTCGCATGAGCTCGATTGATCACGCTGAGGTTATCGCGCAGATACTGAAATGGGCTAAGCCCCGTGGTTACAAGGAACATTAGGGATTGCAGCGCGGAAACCTGGCCGGTGATGACAGGAGCCCAGTAGTACTCGTAGACGTCGATCAAGTCTTTCGGCCGGCCAGGGGTACGTACTCTGACGAATGCCTGCGTCCAGTCTTTTTCGCTGGTATTCGGGTTTGCTTTGTACTGCCTGAGACAGATCTCCTGGGTGGGCTGATCCGACAATTTATGCTTCTGGGTGGAAGGATGTTCGACAAACTGTGGAGGCCGGAAGAAGCCCATTAGCCCGCGCGCGAATTGATCGAGGGTTTCATAGGGCTTCTGAGCACCGATGCCGTGCAACACGAGAACCGCCGTTCGCTTTGGCCTCAGGGGCTGGCCGACTGCGAAGCCCGGTATCAGGTGGTCCTTGGTTCGAAGTCCTGCCGGAAAAGGGACGTATCCTTTCAGGGGCGATGTGATGCCTTTCGTCGGGGCGGCATCGGCACTTACCGATTGGTGTGGCGGCGTCTTCATGTGGCACCTCGTTTGGTCGAGTTAGCTGGAGCGGCGGCACAACAAAGTTTGTTCTCGGTTTGGGACCACGACCTCCATGCCCAGATGCGCCGCGTACCCGTCGAAGATGGTCAGTCAAGAGATAGGCGTGCGGATCCTCCCAGCAGCTGTGCTCACGGTGTCCACCAACGCCGATACCGTGCATGTTGCCCGTACTCTCTGGACCCACGGCACGGACCGAGCTCTGATGGTCGAGAGAGCAAAAACCGCGCAAGCTGCGGGGTCGGCGGCCAAACCAGACTCAGACGCATTGAAGTCGGTTTTGGGCTGGTCCGCTGAAGAATCAAGAGAAAAGACTCTTTGGCCTTCCCGCATCCTGGGTTGGATTCTTTCGATCGTCGCAATTTCCTTGGGTGCTCCCTTCTGGTTCGAGCCGCTCAGTAAATTGATGAACCTGCGCAATGCGGGTGAGAAACCCGACAAGACGCCGAGTACTCCCCCGTCACAACCAGCTCAAGCTCCAGCAAAGTCGTAGGGGACAAAATAGACTTTTTCCGAAAGATTCTCTCGATTGCACTCTCGATGCTCCTGCTTGCTGCTCCGTTTTCCGGCTTGAAGGTCACTTCACAGCATTCAGACTAGGTTCAATCCACGAGGCTACAAAGTCGGTAATTCCGGGGAACTGGGCAGCAAGCAGTCCCATGACGGGCACTCCAATGAAGCTCGCAAGCCTGAGCCAGAAATCCAACCCCAAGGCGCCAGGCTCAGTGTTGGTAATGTGACTTAGTGTTTCGTCGCGGGCGAGTCCCGCGTATACCGAAGCAACCACGGACCCTAAGACCAGCAATATAGAAAGCAACGAGACGACAATCGCCGGGCGCGGGATGTACGGATAGAACGCGAGCGAGAATGCGACTGCTGCAAAGACTCCCAGGATCGAAAGCACCATGGTCCGCATGCGAGCCAGAAGGTTCTGCAAGTAGCCAATGTAGATCAGGCAAACGAACTCTTCGGCGCGGCGGATCGGCTCTTCCTTAGGCAGCGGCAAGGCTGCTGTAGCACTTGCTTTATCCCCGCTCTCCGCTAGATCGAGAGTACCTCTCTCTCGGCACCATTCGAGAGTCAAGCCGTCTAATACCTTCTCGGTGCATCGACAGAAGTCCTCCCGCATGACGCGTCCTTCCTCGTCGTTGATCATCGCGAGGTCAGCGGTGGCACAGCGCTTTGCAATGAATAATCTGCCTTGCTCGCATGCGGTGCGAACAGCCTCGCGTATCCTTTCATCGCCGCGCTCACTGGCGTCGAGGGAGTCGAGGACATTTCGAAGATGATGAAGCGATTCCAGTTGATGCGAAAAGATGGAGTACCGGGCTCTTGAAGATGTCCCGCTCATATTCCACAGCGAATACATGGAGAGGCCCCGCAGAACGATGAAGGTCCGGCGCAACGGTGTGCGGTTTAGAGCAAGCAGCAGGCGCTTCAGAGCCAGCCAGGTACCTAACAACTGCGAGCATTCGAGAACCAGAACATAGAAAGCGATCGCGAGCATGGTGTGCAACATAACGTTGAACGGAGTGTTCTCGAGACTGTGCAGTAGCGTCTCAAAATTCAAACCCGAGCTTGCCCAGAGAGCACAGGCTTGGAGAGTCAGGAGGGCGAGAGGCAAAAGATAAAAGACTCCGTGCCCAATGCTGACGTTTGGCAGAGGGATGGCAAAATATTCAATGCTCTGAGCCATGTCATCACTAATACGAGCCAGCCCCACGGGAAGATGCTTCGGTAAAATCGGGCGCCCTTCGCCGAGCAATGCCAAACCTGAGAGCGTTTGCCAGAACCACCAATAAAACCCACTCAGCAGGAGAAGCAGCGAAACCATGGGCGAGACACCACTTGTCAAATGGACGGCGCGAAAGGCGGTTGGCATTCCGTCCGGATGGAAATAATCGAAAATCGCCAACCCCGCCCAGATCGAGGCAGCGAGCAGCACCATCGGGAAAGCGATCCAGATAATCGCGCGCCGCGGGCTCCTGCGAGGCGAGCCCGGCTCGAGGTAGGATCGGCAACCCATGTCCCACGCGATGCCGAGAAATGCCAATAAACCGAAGGTTGCGAGGACCACAATCCATAACACGTCCTTGGGCTCGAGATATGGGCCGATGCCGATCCGAAGGGTGCAAAGGAACATAAGGATGAGTACTGAGCCAATTGCCGCCCAACCGATACCCATCAGAAAGAGCTGTCGATTCCCGGAAAGCGGCGTGAACTGAATTAACATGCTCAGGTTCTGATAGCTATAGCCGCGACGGCAGGCAAAAAGATGCAGAGCGAGCGCCAGGACTGCCAGCGCACAACAGAGCTTCCAGGCAGGAGACAAGGAAAATCTAAGGTTTGTTTTGTCGTCGCCACTCTGGCGTGTCGCGCTATCCTTCGATGCAAGCACCAAGGCCAGATTCGATCTCAACGGAACGTTTTTCGGATCAGGCTTGTGGTACGGCTCCGTCAAGACGGCAAGGGGCCAATATCCACCTCGTCCAATGACTGACAGCCAAGTAGATGGCTTGGAAGGCTCAGGTTGGTCGAGTGCGTCTTTCGGCCGATCCAACTCGAAGATCGGCGGTCCATAATCGGGGATATCTGACTTGCGAGATATGAGATGAATGTATGGCTTCTTTTCGGACCGATCTGTTGGCGGATCGGTGATCAGAAACCGAGTAGCCAGATAGGTGGCTTCCATCGTGGCGTTGCCAAAAACCCGGTGGGCGTGCCGCGGGGTAGGGTTCGTAAGTGCGGTCCAATCCTGACCGCGCGGCAGCAGCGGAAAGGCTGTGAGCGCAGCCACGCCGCGGAATTCAGTCGAGTCTATTTCGCGTCCGAAGAGCATGTCAGGCCCCATCGTCACGATGAAGGCACCCGGGTAGGCGCGGTGAAGAAAGCGGGTAAGGAAAAGGTAATCCAGAGTGTTCGTACTGCGCAGAATGACAAACCGGATTCCGTGCGTCCTGAGCGAATCGACGACTCCGTACATCTGCGCCTCTTGCGTGAGCGCTGAATTTGGCCCACTGAAGGTTGCAACGGTGTCGGTATCATGGTGCGTGGACGTCGTGGCCTGAGGCTGCAGCACGATGTGAGCGGCGCTCGAGGTGTCCGAGGTTGAAGCAAAGATGGACTGTTCCTGGTAAGCCGAGCTCAGTGCTGAGATGTCCCGGGGATAGTAGAGATGCAGAGGTCGATTGTTCGCTGGATATCCTGGATCACACGTAAGTGAAGGAGGTTCCTGTCTGTCATCCCCGCTAGCTTTCCCGTTCGCGTGGGTGTCGGGTAGGCCGCCATACGCGGTTTCGTCTTCAGACAGAATCGCGACCTCTGATAGTGAATGCCCCCTCTTCTGGAGGTATTGAAAATAGCGGTCGATCTGGATGACGTCGTTTTCATTGAAGTCCGCAGCACGTACGGGTACATCGGACTGCAAGTCCTCACTCAACCATTGGTAGGCGGAACAGGAACGAATCGTCGTATAGAGAAGAACATTGGTGAAGTGCTTTTGTTTGCCGACATCGACCAGCGCACGAGCCATGGAAGGCACCGACCCGGAGAAGGTCGGTCCCAAGACTCGTAACGCCCCGCCCAACGTCTTTTCGTTTGAGTGGTACCCAACCCAATCGAGCGCGTTGTTCCACTGGATTCGGTTGATGCCCACTGTGGGCTTCTCTGCGACAAGAAACAGGAAGAGCCCTTGAGAGTAGGGGCCGTCGTACGCCTGTGCGGCGGGCGGCTGAATGCTCTTGCGAAAGAGAATTAACCCAGGGCACCGTTCGCGGTTAACGGTGTCTTTCTCCTCCTCAATCTTATCCGTCCGACTGGAGTATTCTGTGGCTCGACCCTCCCAAGGTAGCCAAGATGAATCATAGGTGTACCCTTCGTCCTGCGCAGCTTGTTGGACTGCCTCGATGGCTCGATCGAAACTAAGATTCAAGTGCGTATGCAGCGGGTCGGGGACGGTCGCAATCAACAAATGGACGCCCTCAGGTAATGTTTCGGCCTCCGCATTCGCTGGCCCGGGAAGCCCGTGGAGATACCGATCTACCCGAGTAGCAATTTCACCGCGCGAACCCGGATCTCGGGCGTTATTCCGGTTGGCGAATTCCGAACAGGACAAGTTCTCAAGCTTGAGCTCTGCGGGCACATACTCCCCGGCGGTGCTGGGACTTTTAATCGCCTGCTGAGGAGGCGGCGCGACCGCCAACCGGGATCCCGCTACGAGGATCGCAAGAAACGCGAAAATTCCCATACCACGCTTCATAGATTCACCCGTGCCCCTAGCGAGGCCCGCTATCTGACGAATAGTGCTAAGATCATGGTCGGCGTTTCACCCTATCAGGCAACTCCTCGGGTTCGCGTTTCCTGCGAGGGTGGCTTTCTCTTTGCAGTCATCGCCCGAGGCGATCCAAGCAATCCAACTGGCTTACGAGAGTTCGCTACTTCTTTGGCATCGAGCAAGCGTGAGAAGACTCGTTCGCAGGGATTGGCATTCATCTGCTCTCCCGCCCGAACGTGATCGTCTTCCTTGCGGCGGTTCTCTTGAATCGCGGACCTTTGGCAAGGGTGGCCCTGCTCGATTCGCCCCCAATTGGCGACCGTCAGGAATTAGGCAGAATCGCGCACTCTTTCTTAACGTCGGTGAAAACCAACGTGAACCGGACCTTCTACCGGCATAGCGTCTAGTTACCGAGGTCGCTTGTTACAGGGCGGCCACCTGTGGCGGGGTGAGCGCCTTAGTGCTCAGCGATGGCTTGGGCAGCGGCCGCGCCGCAGCACGTTTGGCCATCCTGCGGTTGTCGAGCCCAAACACACCCTCAACTACGTTGGCCAAGCTCGCTGGCAGATGCACCGCGCCCTCACGCCCGCGATAAGTTTCCGCGGCCGATTGGTAACTGGAAAGCTCCACCCCGAACGCTCGATCCATCTGCGCGACCGTGCCGGATAGAATGATCGTCCGCCGCGGTATGCTGCTATCGACCACCTTCAGGCCCTGGTCTTTGGCGAACGCGATTACCCGATCAAAATCGGTTTGCGCCGAGCCATACTTGGCCGCGAATTCCTCGTGCGAAATAACATTGTGCCTTGCTCTGGACCTCGGATCGGGAAGCGCGGGCACATCTGGGCGACGACGCACGCGGATGGTCACGGACAGGGTTTCCTTCGGGTCAGATGGCCCGACTTTATGCGCGCCATGCCTCTGGCGGCGCTGGCTTTTCTCAAGAAGTTGGTAACCTTTGGAAATCTGAACCATATGTGCCTCCGTATGATCAGGCGAAGCCCGAAGTGGTACTCCGCGAACACGACGAGTTATTTCACTGCAAGCCAAGCGCCACCGACCTGTGCAAGAAAAATCCAGCCACTGACAATCCTCATAGGATGTTGCATTGACTGTCCTTCTCCCGATCACAGCCGCAGGCTGATCAAGCGGATTGGCGTTAGCATCGCATCATCCTTTCGGATAGGCCAACTATCTTCTCGGGTTGTATGGGGGAACCGTGCGGGCCAGAAGAACCCGGAGCCACGGTGGGCGCTAAACTATGACCGCGGTTCATCGAATGCGAATTTAATCGCCTCGCGACAAAACACTTGAAACCCAACGACTCTATTGACTCTGACCTGTGAATGGCGCACAGTCCGAAATTCTGGATCCCAATCGGCTCCCAATGCTGTGGGTCGATCTTCTAGTCCAAGGTCTTTTGAACGACTTTTCCACTCGGACGCCTGGGTTCACCAATCACCAACTTCCTTCTTTCGGTCTAGGATGGAAGGAGGATTCGGGGCAGTCGGATCCATTCGATCAGCTTGGACTTTCATCCAAGCAAGCTGATTACCTCTTGGCGCATCGGGCGATAGATCCTCCTTCGCGTCCTTCCAACTCTCCTACCGCAGCAACGAACTCACGCATCTGTCTTGCACGAATCCAGCCATCGACCCAATCTTTAAACTGTTTCACCCTATCTTTCTCTTCCCGAATCTTCTCTGATAGGTCTACCCTTGGCGCTCTTCTTCCCTCCTCTCAATCTCCAGCTGCCTTGCTCGTTGTGTTTGATGCACTCGGTCACGTGCCTCGCGCATCAACGCTCCCATGCATTTCGGAATCACTGACTCCAATTTTCCCTTCTTGCAGTCGCGAAGCTTTCGACCGCAGGCATAATCACCGGCGCGAAACTCAAGCATTCCACTTCCCTTGTACTCGATCACATTGCGTGTCATTTGGAATGACCGCGAGTTACCCACTAAAACTAGAAAGAGTACGGCGCCGCTGCCGGTTGTTCGCCAGGTGGCTGCGACCTACACCGGTTACGATGCGGAAATCCTCGAGGCCTGCTCGGCGTTCACTCACGTTATGGCCTGCACGCTCGCCGAGTCGCTTAACGACCCTCTACATCGAAAGCTCCGCCAGGCTTTGTTACCTCCGCCGCCGTTTCGATTGCCACCGGGTGGAGCGAACCAGTTCCCGGGCGGGAGTTACACCCGCTGAAGTCCAGCGCCTTTTCACGGCGCACTTTATCGTTAACTAGCTCAAGGCCGAACCCCCATGAATATCCAATCTGACCGTATATCATGGATGTGCCCGATCACCGAAGTCGTTTCATTACTCTCAGACGCACCAGGAACGACGTGGACCTTCCATGGTAATGCCAAGCCTGAAGACTGGCCATGATGCCGCTCGCCGCCGATTCTGGTTGGCGATGTCGGGGTTTGTCATGGCGCTTGCGCTGCTGCCCTTTTCCTACAAAGTCGAACGTCGCCTGGAGACAGCTGTTCACATCAAGGGCGGAGAATCGGAAAAAGTTGATCTGGAACTGGCGCAGCGTTTCCAGTCTTCGTACGCCCACCGCCTGGTTTTGGTGATCAGCGGAATTCCCGATCCGGATTCAGCAAAAGGCGCAGATGCATTGGGCTTCTTAACCAGTTCATTGCGTAGTGTGCCAGGAGTGTCGGGTGCCGTCTCGAGTCTGGATTGGCCAGATCCTCTGTTTACTGGGAACAATGGCGGGGCCTTGATCATCGTTGGGTTGGACCCGCACGATGAAACTGTCGAGGCGTTGGTTCCCAAACTGAGGGCAAGAGCAGACTGGATGGAAGGTCAGCTTAGGTCGCAATATCCCAATTTCAAACTGGAGATTACGGGTGAAACTCCACTGAACTTCGATCTTCGCAAGGTCAGTGCAGATGACGTCAACCATGCCGAGGAACGAGCGATGCCGGTAACTCTCTTGCTGCTGTTGCTGGCTTTCGGCGGTCTTGTGGCCGCGCTATTGCCGCTGGGAGTTGGAGTACTCTCAATCTCGATGGCGATGGGTGCGGCTGCGCTACTCGCGCATTATCTGCAGCTGTCGATTCTGGTGCAGAATCTGGCGACGATGCTCGGCCTTGGCTTGGGCATCGACTACGCATTGCTGATGGTGAGCCGGTTTCGCGAAGCATTGGCCGAGGGATATGATCCCGGCCAGGCTGCCGATATTGCTGCCGGGCAAGCGGGGCGGACGCTGATAATCTCGGCCACGACAGTTGCAATCGGATTTTCAGCGCTGCTGACTGTGCCCATCAGCGAACTGCGCTCCATCGGGATAGCTGGCCTGCTGGTAACCGTTTTGAGTGTCATGCTGTGTACATTCCTTTTGCCTTGGGTGCTTGGTTTGCTAGGGCATCGCATTAATGCCGCCAGAGTGCGTCTTCCCGCCAGACGATTCAAAACGCGGGACAGCCTATGCGCGGCCAGTGAGCGGTGGGTGCGGTGGGGCAGCATCATAACCCGCCGGCCCTGGACAGCGCTGCTTGTCGCCGGGAGTCCGCTACTGATCCTTGCATTCCAGGCACGGAGAATCTCTCCCGGGGTTCCTGACCATGACTCGCTCCCGGCCGCAGCCGAGTCGGTGCAAGCACTGCACACGCTTCAAGGCATGGGGCGGTCGGGCATTGTGCAGTCCCTCCGAGTGGTCCTGGAGTTGCCGCCGCAGTCTCCGCCGCTCTCGCCGGCTGGCTGGCTTGCCGCCAATCGCTTGACGAAGTGCTTCCAGGGCGATCCTAGAGCGGAAGAGGTCTTATCTCTTCCGACCCTCACGGGAATGTCCGACACTGCTGATGCGGTCGACGATGTGCCCGAGTCAATCCGCAAGAGTTTTCTTCGCAGTGATGGCCAAGCTACTTTGATTGAGTTGCTGCCCACTGCCACTCTTTCGCCCAACGAACAGATACGATGGGTACGCGAGGTGCGTTCCTCCGATGTCGCGGCGATAACCGGCGTGCCCGGCGCTGTACTGCGGGTCGGCGGCGTTCCCGCACTCGAAGCAGATTATGACTCGGTAGTAAAAGAGCGGTTGCCGAGGGTGGTCCTTGGCGTCATATTGGGGAGCTTGCTGGCGCTCCTGATCGGGTTACGTTCTCTATTCGCGGCTGTCAAAGCAATTCTGCTCAATCTGCTCTCCGTTGGCGCTTCATTCGGTGCGTTAGTTGTCGTTTTTCAGGAAGGCCACGGTAGCAAACTCTTTGGGCTCGACGGACCGACCGGCACCGTATACCCGATCGTGCCGATTCTCTCGTTTGCCATCGTCTTTGGATTGAGCATGGACTATGAGGTCTTCCTGGTCGCCCGAGTCCTCGAAGAACGGCGGCGCGGTCTATCCGAGAGATCAGCTGTGATCGAGGGCCTGGCGCGGACGGCTGGGCTTATCACGAGCGCCGCGGCAATTATGATTGCCGTCTTCACCGCGTTCACCGTGGGAAGCTTTCTGGTCGTCCAAATGCTGGGCTTCACGCTCGCCGTGGCGGTGTTCATTGATGCTACAGCGGTGCGGATGGTTGTCGGGCCGGCACTATTGCAACTTGCCGGCGACTGGAATTGGTGGCCCCTTGGCTTATATGGCGCCCCGGCGACGTCTGAAAAGGAGCTTATCCCATGACGGCGACCACCGAGGATGCTCCAGCGACAGCACCGGGCCTTGCAACAGCCTAATTAAGCGATGCGATTTATTTCACCTTCTCTCTTGAGCGCTGGACTGGCTGATATCAAAGTCCTTGCGTCCAAGATTTGCCTTTCCCGAGCCCCATTCGATTACAAGAATCGAGGAGCCGGGCTTGCCTTGCACCTTTGCCTCCACTTGCGTCGCGGACCAAACGCCGCCGACCTGCCGCAGCCCATAGTAAATGAATTCCTTCTGCTGTCCCGTCCCGCGAAGCGTCTTCACCACATGCACAGGGTACAAAATGCCGCTGTCAATCCACGATGTTACTGAATCATAGTAAGTCCGATCCTGAGAGCCGGATATGCTCTTAAGGACAAAGCAGTCCCGTGCGCCGTATTTCTCCGGTGCCAGGAGTTCCTGATTCTTCCAGAAGAACTGGCTCTCTACCATGTCTTCATAGGAGAAGTCTGTTCCCACTAGTGGGGCGTTCCAACGTTCGAATGGCAACACGCTAGCGGCTTTCTCGCCAGGAAGTTCCGCCTGGATGGTCACGTGCCCACTCACGCTCATATGCAGAAGAAGGCTCGTCTTCTCTGAGCCAGGCCCCGAGATCTCGCATAGCACTCGCAGACCATCGGGAAACCATTGAGCCTTGGCGACAAACTTGTAGCTCGTGCGCTTGCCATTGCCTTCCACTCGTGTGAGTCGTCCGGTCACGCGGTAGTTCAATTTCTCAATACGCTGGCGCGAGCCAGTCAGCACGGTCTCCAGGTCAGGATTCGCCGCGAAGGTCCGCGATGGATGCAGCAGCGACAACAGCACTAGCAAAGCGATGGATGCGTGAATCGTCCCAAAGGCGCAATTAGCCCATCTGGCCGCTGGATACCAGCCAAACTTGCAGCTGTGAGAGAGCATTACGACGCGGCGCAGGAAGTTCATAGCTGTGTATACAGCCAAAGCCCATATAGCGCCCATCCAGGGCGACGGGTAGTGATCCACTTGGCGCTCCAGAATCGCGCTAGCGCCAAACAGCTAATTCGCAATTACCTCCAAAGAAAAGTGAGCAGTGTCCCCGACGACCTCTACCCTTGCCTTTCTCGTCGACCATTTCGATTCGACGCTGGCATCGCCAGTCACAATGGCCCAGTACTCCGCCAGGCAGACCTGATTAAACACAAAAGAGCCACTCACCGAGCAGGTAACATCACGCCTTGAATTGTGCCAGCGCATTGGACGCAGTTCAAAAGCGGCCAACGGTTATCACTTCAAAACCGGCCATCTCTAACAATGTCGCCCCCTGTCAAGCATTTTTTAAGCGCAGTCCTGCGTGCACTCTGGGAAGCGCGCCATTTCGCTCTCGCTGAAAAAATTTCCATCGCCATC
>Ga0187883_10000452_pt1 | contig 25854 bp, 14 predicted proteins | sample June2016WEW_20_1_2_FD_132966 | JGI IMG/M metagenome (GOLD analysis project Ga0187883, IMG submission 132966) | Peatland microbial communities from SPRUCE experiment site at the Marcell Experimental Forest, Minnesota, USA - June2016WEW_20_10 | ecosystem: Environmental > Terrestrial > Soil >...
GGTAGCGTCTCGATGTACACCATCGACGCCACGACCGGGGGCTTAACGCCCATAGGAACGATAGCTACAGAGGTATCTCCTACCTCGATAGCCATCCATCCGTCCGGTAAGTTCGCCTATGTGACGAATTCCGGCTCGAACAGCGTCTCGATGTACAGCATTGATAGTGCCACCGGGACTTTGACGCTCATAGGGACAATAGGCACATGAGGGGCCGGCTGTAGAGCAAGCAAAAAAAAGGGAAGCGGAGAGGGACAAAGAACTTCAGGTTCAACTTCAGGTTCACATTCAAGTCCCTTCAGGTTCACCACCGCAGGGGCTGAACATCGCAGGTAATTGGCAGTTCAGCACGACCCCCACGGTTGCGGGAACGCCTGCCATTACAATTGCGGGTAGTATCAGTCAATCCGGCAGTTTGCGGGCGGTTTGTCGGCAAACAGGAAACTATGTTTTTGGTCGCAGAATGACTTCACGCTAATACCCTGGTCGCTTGAGTCTATGAATGCCGGGCAGTCCACACAGCGGGAGTAAGGTCTGGAAGGCACCGTATTGGGAGATCGGCAAGCCCAGGGAGAATCGTGGAGAAGTAATCGCGCACCGGGACTTGCAGCCGACGGCAGCTTTCCACGACAGACAGAATCGCTGCAACCTTCGGTCCTGCCAGTGGGCTGCCGATGTGCAACCAAGTTCTTTCGACCAAGAGCCACCGGACGCATGGAGTTCTCCGCCAGGTTAGTACTTAGCTCCAATTCGGGATACTCCAAGAAGCGGGTGAGCTTCTTCCACAGTGCGAGTGCGTACTGGCAAGCCTTGCTGAGTGCGCTGGAAGGCAAAGCAGCGGACTGCGCTGCCTCGATCTTGCCGCGGATATCATCGAGAAGAGGCTTGGCTGCAAGAAGTCTCCTAAGAACAAATCGAAAAATTAGCGAGCAGGACGATGCGGGCTCATGGCGGCCAGCCACGCAAAGACAGTACCCAACAGGCCCCCAGCTTCTGCCGCGCTAACGATCAGCAATGGGCTCTGCGCGGCTCGTCCCGTATACTGAGCAGATGCGGACTCTCTCTGTAGTGCTGATTCTAGTGGCCTCGTCATTCGGCGATTCGGTCGCGGGGTTGAAATGGACGCCGCCAACGGGATGGAAGACGGAAGGCGCGAGGCCGATGCGAGCCGCGACCTACACGATCCCGCCCGTGGCCGGAGACACGGCGAGCGCCGAGTGCGTGGTCTATTTTTTTGGAGCCGGACAGGGCGGCAGTGTGCAGGCAAATCTGGACCGCTGGAAAGGACAGATACTCGCCCCGCGCGGCAAACCATCGGACGCGAAGATCGCGAAGCGGACGATTCATGGACTGAAGGTGACGACGATTGATGCAGCGGGCGACTATACGGGAATGGGCGGACCGATGGCGTCCTCGAAATCGGTGCAGCACAATTACCGCTTACTGGGCGCGATTGTCGAGGGACCGGGTGGAAACGTCTTCATCAAGTTTACGGGACCGGCGAAGACCATCGCAGCCAGCCGAGCCGCGCTCGAGCAATTGCTGAACTCGTTCGATATAGAAAAATAGTGATTGAGATTCAAATAGCATGCCGAGTCCGCGCTTCAGAAAGCGTTACAAATCAGAAAATACAAACCCCGCTGGCAGGCGGGTTTTCTTGTCAGCGGAATCCTGCTCAGCACGTCTTCATCGGCAGGCCCGGAGACATGCCCGGCTAGGAAGCTCTAACCTCAGCGGCGGGAATGTGAAATGGAAGCACCACCTCAAACTTGCTTCCCTTTCCAACCACGCTACTCACTTCGATGCGGCCATGATGTTCTTGCACGATACGGCGGCGTGTTTCTGGGACTCTGTTTACTGCTAACTTCACCCCCTATGCCTCAGGCCGTCAGGGCTTCTACGAAGTGCTGGCAAAGGGAGGGTTCCACCTTGTAATGATTGCGGATGGCCGGGGCGACCAGATAGAGTTTGAGGATTCCTTCCACATGGGGATACCCTTCGCACTCCCAGCGTTCTACATCCCGTTTCTCGGCCCAGAGACTGACGGCGATCCACTTTTCCGTCTTGGTCTCCGGCTCGAAGAGTAGGAAGTCCATGTATCCGCGCTGCTTCTTCAGGATCGGCAGAACCTCCTTGCGGACAACGTTCGCGATTTCGTCTTTCATTTCCGGCTTCGGAGTCAATTCAACGATGCGGGCAAACATGATGAATCTCCTTAGGCTGTTTGACTCGGGCGACCCGCGGGAAAGGATTGCTGCGGATCAATCATCAATCAATGCCAGACTATGCCGTCACGGATGAATGTCAGTGACTCAACGCACTCCCGGCTGTGAGGTTCAAACACACTCTGGCATGGTGAGCTAGGTGGCTGCAACCTCAGTGGCGGGCATCGAAAACGGAAGCACCACCTCAAACTTGCTTCCCTTCCCAACCTCGCTGCTCACCTCGATGCGGCCATGATGTTCTTCCACGATTCGGCGGGCGAGGGAGAGCCCGAGACCGGTTCCATTGCCCTTGGTGGTGTAGAAAGGCCGGAAAATGTTGGGCAGGTGCTGCGGAGAGATACCACGCCCGTTGTCGCTGACCACCACACTGGCGCAATCACCTCGCGAACCGATCTCGACGAGCACTGTGCCACCGTCCTCCATTGCCTGGACGGCGTTCAGCAGCAGATTCAGGAGCACCTGGTGGATCTGACCGCTGTCGTGCTCGACTTCCGGCAGATCGGGCGCTTTCTGCAGCTCGATCTTGATTGGTTTTGAGAGCACCTGCTGGCGTGCCAGCATCACGGCGTGTTCCACGGTGGTGTTGAGGTCACTCAGACAAACCTGCGGCGGATGAGGCCGCGCCGTTTCCAGAAGATCGGTCAGTATGCGATTGATCTGCACGATTTCCAGGCGAACGTCTTTCACGACCGCACGCGCTGGACTGGTCGAAGGCAGATCGCGGCCGATGATTTCGATGACGCCTGCGATGCCGGCAAGCGGATTGCGAATCTCGTGGGCCAGGCCTGCAGCCAACTCGCCCAGCGTCGCCAGGTGCTCGGCGCGAGAAACTTGCGTACGATGCAGGCGCTCAATTTCCTCCCGGCTCTCCCGCAGTTGTTGCATCATGTGGTTGAAGTTGCGGCCGAGGTCTCCGATTTCGTCGTTGCGCCGGGAGAAGCTGACCGCGACATCAAGGTCGCCATCACTCACCAGCGCGATTTTCTCCTGCAATTCGACCATGGGCCGTTGAATGAAATAGGCGAGCGCGCCGATCAACACTCCACATATGGCGACCGCTCCCGCTCCGGCGACGATCAGCACCGCATGGCGTACCGGGTCCCGCAACGATACTGTCGCAACAAGAAACAGCAGTAACCCCGCCAGCAGTACCAGTACTACCGGCGAGAGTGCCTTGAGCTGCCAATTGAAGCGTAGAGACCTCAATTCGAGCTCTTCCATTTGCGACGAACCTACGGACAACGAACTTGCGGACAACGAACCTGCGGACATGGTGCGCTCGCTTCCACCCGGCCCAGCCGGAGGTTGGAGGGCCGCAGCAGTCGGTTGGACTGTTTCTGCCAGAGGCCCAGTTACGTTCGCCGCGGATGGAGTGGGGCTAGGCATAAGCGTGCAGTCCCGGCAGCAGGTACGTCACTCCGAAGAAGGTGAACATCACAACCGCAAAGCCAAGGATCGCGAAGTAAGCAGCACGGCGCCCCCGCCATCCGCGAGTGACGCGCATGTGCAGATAGCCGGCGTACACCAACCAGGTGATCGCCGCCCAGGTTTCTTTTGGATCCCAACTCCAATACGAGCCCCAGGTCTGATTCGCCCAATACGCTCCGGAGGCGATCATGAGAGTCAGCAAGGGGAAGGCAAGACAAATCGTCTTGTAGGTGATGCGGTCGAGGTTGTCCGCGCTGGGCAACAAACGCCCTAGGTCCGGTCGCCGCCACAGCAGCAGCAGATAAAGGAGCGAAATGAATACGCCGCCTACCAAGCCCGACAGTATGAAGGGACTGGCGGCGAGGCTTGTCGGGAATAATCCGTCTGCGTCGAGCGATGGATAGCGGCCATCGCGGGCGCGCACCAGAAACATGACCAGCGCCATGACTTGGAGCAGTATGCTGAGGAATACGGCGCGATTGGCGAGCGTCAGGAAGCTATCGTTCCTCTTCCAGCGCGCCAGCCCGTAGAAGACCAGGGGCGATGCGACCACCAAAAGCGTTAGCGTCATTAGCCAGCCGAGGTCCGGAACCGTAACGAACAACCGCACGCCCCTGGAAAGGAAGACTTCCGATTTTTGTTCAGGACTCCATGCCACCAGGCTCAGCCCACCCCACTTCTCGAAACGCGTTAGAACGATGCCCGCGTAAATGACCAGCGTGCTAGCACTGGTCACGGCGAGGAAGGTCTCGGTCTTGGTATTGTCCTGGATCAGGAACATCATGGCCAGTGCAAAGCTTAGGGCGCAGGCGGCGTAGGCCAGCATGGCCAGCGCGACGTGCACGTGCAGCCAGGTCGATTGCAGCGCGGGCACCAGTGGGTGAACTTCGGTCCGCAATAACTGCATCAGCACCACGCCTACAATCGCCACCGGCATCGTGACCGTGCCAATGACTTTGACGCCATATTTCTTTTCGGCTACCAGCGTGAGCACGGCCAGCGTCCACACGAAGCTGAGCAGCATTTCGTAGACGCTCGAAAACGGCACATGTCCACTTTCGTACCAGCGATGGGCAATGGCTGCAGTATTGGCGAGCAATCCGAGCCAGGTGGCGAAAGACGCGAACTTCACGTACGACTCGGTACCGGTAACCCCAAAACCTAGATACAACGCGCCGGCACCCGAGTAGAAAATCAATGTAGCGAAGAGCAGGTTCTCCTCATTCAAAAGATTGCCACTCTTGACCACGTTCAGAAATGCCATGAACAGCAGGAACGCGATTGCCAATCCGACCAGTACGATCAAGGTCATGCCGGTGTTTGGTTGCTGCTGTTCTGCTTTGACTCGTGCCATCGACATCCTCCAATGAGCCGGTTCAGTTCCCGGAGTAGGTAGCGACCTGCCCGCGCGGGGAGGTCATTGAAATGGGTTTCAGTTCTTCTTCCAGCAACGCCACCAGATGATTGAAGCGCTGCTCAAATGCATCCCGGTTGCGGTTCGCGCTTCCCCCGATCCACAGCGAGCACTTGCCCGTCTTTGGGTCGGAAACCGGTACCACCCAAAATCGCGTGTGCACCACGTAGAACACAAATGACAGTCCAACCCCGATCAGCACGACACCTGACCAGACCCCCCACTGTCCCGGTTCGTGCGAGACCTGTAAACCCGTGTAGTGACCCATCTTCAGGTCGACGGCCTGGAACTGGTAGGGCGCCTTCGAGTTGTCGGCGACCTCGTCCAGAGCTGGCAACCATACGTCAAAGTCTGTCCCGGCTTTCTTCGAAGTCACCACCAGGTGGGCCGCCGGATTATCCATATAGTTCGACTTCTTGTACACCTGGCCCTCACGAACCGCGAAGTCGGGGAAAAATTCGGCGAAACGCACCGTGGTATCGGCGTCGAGTGGAACGATGTCGTTCACCGCCAGTGCGATTTCGCGCTTCTCGCCAGAACCGCTGCTCGGAGTCGCGACCAGCAGGACCTTGACCTTGCCATTCGGGCCGTAACTCGATTGATAGAAGCGGACACCGCTGTAGAGCAGTGGATCGTTCACGACAATTTCTTTCTTCAGTACATCCCGTCCGTCTGCCGCCACGGCCAGCTTGGACCACCACTTCTTCGGAGTGCCGTCCTTGTAGTTTTCCTGACCGGTGGCATCGCAGCGGATGGCAAACGGTAGCGTGTGCGTGGTGCCGTCGCGCATCTGGACGATGTTGGTGGTCTGCCCCTCATTCAGACTAAGATACCCACGCCAACCCCAGAGACCGTCCACGAGCGTGCCAAAGAAAATAAGCAACAGGCTGGCATGGACGATGTACACCGCGAGCTCGGAGATCCGGTGCCGTTCCGCGAAAATTCCGAAGTGATCTTCGCGCACCACCCGCTCGGGTTTGAATCCCATCGAATGCAGTGCACGTTCCGCCGCCACCAACCCCGATTCTTCGTCCGCGATGGCCAGCGATTTCTGTGGATGTGAAGCGCGGCGGAAGCTATCGTCGGGGTATTTGTACGGACGCGAGAAGTAGCGCCATGAGTTGGGGAAACGATCAATGGAGGCCGCTACGATGCAAAGACTCACCAGCAGCAGCAATCCGAGGAACCACCAGGCATGAAATACATCGGTCAACCCGACCGCGTCCAGGATGCGGAGCACCTGCGGGGAGTAGGCGTTTTGCATCTCGTCGGGCTCGGTGGCCGGCCGCTGAAGCACGATGGTCCCAACCGCCGAGAGAATCACGACCAGGATCAACAGAACCACGCCGGTCTGGATGGAAGCAATGGTGCGCCACGTTTTGTGGCCAAGTGCGCTCAGATTTACATTCATGTTTATCCCCGTTCCCCAAGCTTGAAATGCAAGTTGCACGCCAGACATGCCATGAAGTGTAAATAACAGATTTTATGACACTTAGCAGAACAGAAGGCGATGAGGACAACCCGTGGTTTGGGCTAAATCACGCACTCCAGCCTGGTCCAGCAGGGATTTCACACATCACACGAGCGTCGTGACGCCGCTCACCTACCCTCGTGATGTCCATGCTGCCGCCACTCCTGATGCCGCGCCCTGCAAAGTGACGAACATCACATACCCCAGTGATGGCGCCCCTTCCCGGCACCCGCTTGCCGAGTTCCAATAGCCTCTGGTATGACAGTGTTGGGAGTCGGAACGTCCCATTGACGGAAGCATTTTGCAGAAAACGACGACGGGGCCCGCTTGGGGCATTTGACCGACGACGCTGTGGCAGAAGGCCCATTCGAGGGCCATAGTTAGGCTCAGAGAAATCCCCGTCAGATCGCGTATGTTCTCAACCTGCTTTTGTTCAGTCAGTTACACACTTATTGTGACTCAGCAACCATGTCCTTGTGATACGGCTACCTTCGTGCAAACGCACCCTTAGGAAGGCGGTTTGAAAGTGCTCCCCCATCGCATCTGGTTCCAGAAGAAGGTCGAAAATCGTAGCGACCGCCCGCTTGCTATCGTTGTTCTGATTTTATTTGCGGTGATCGCGCTGCTCCTCTCGCGCGCCACCGCCGCCGTTCACCCGGTTCCGCTCGATCCCAAGATCGATTCCGCAAAGTGTCTCGAGTGCCACGAGGACAAGTCCAAAGGCAAGGCCGTACATTCTGCCATCGCGATGGGCTGTTTGAGCTGCCACGAGGTCCGGGTCAACAAGGATGTCACCCGTGTAAAGCTGATTACTACCACACCCTACGGACTCTGTCTCACCTGCCACGCCGACAAAGATGCCGCCAAAATTAAGGGCACCGTTCATCCTCCTGCGGTCCGCGATTGCCTCAAATGCCACGATCCGCATACGGCGGAGAACAAGAACCAACTGCTGAAGGCGACCGCAGGCGACAAGAAAGACAATCTCTGTCTCACCTGCCATACCGAGGGCACGAATGTTCCGGAAAAAGGCAGCCGTCATGCTGCACTCGACTCGGGTTGCGACACCTGCCACGTCACGCACAAGAGCGGCGCAGAGCCGACTTTGGAAAACCGCTTTCACCTCACGAAGGCGGCCCCAGCGCTGTGTATCGACTGTCATGATCCGAAGGATGCGGCATTGCAGAAGGCGCATCAAAACCAGCCGTTTGGTTCAGCGAACTGCCTGCAGTGCCACGACCCGCACCAGTCCCCGGCGCCGAAGCTGCTGGCCAAGTTCACACATCCGCCGTTTGCGGAGAAGAGTTGCGACACCTGCCATGCCGCGGCCAAAGATGGAAAAGTGGTTCTGACCCAGGCTAACGTCAAGGACCTTTGCGTGACCTGCCACTCCGACAAGGTGGAGCAGATCGAGAAGGCAAAGGTCCCGCATCCGGGCGCGGCGGGCGATTGCACCGACTGCCACAATCCGCATGCCAGCGCTTACCCGAATTTGCCGAAAACGGATCCGGTGAACATTTGCCTGGGCTGCCATAGCGAGATCGCTGACCTGGCTAAGAAGCCCTATCATCACCAGCCCGCCTTCGTGCAAGGCTGCGCGGTCTGCCATGTTGGGCATGGTGGCGACAACGAGCATCTGTTGCGCGTGGCGGGCGTTAACAAACTGTGTCTGGAGTGCCACGGGCCCGATTCGAGGCCTCAGAAGCTGGAGAGCGAGCACTTGGTGACGATTTTCGGTGGTACGGTGAAGTTGCCGGAGAATTATTTTTCGAAAGTACCAGTTCTGCCCCTGAAGTACAACCTGGGCCACCCGGTTGACCGCCATCCGGTTTCGAACGTCATGGAAGCGACTGATGTCACCAAGGTTAAGGTCGCGATTGATTGCCTGACCTGTCATCAGCCGCATGCCTCGGCGCAGCCCGGCTTGCTGGCGAAAGACCAGGCCAATAACTCCTTGTTCTGCGCAAGTTGCCACAAGGATCTGCCAAAAAAGTAGCAAGGAAGAGTTCAGTTATGAGAAACGACGCTAATTCAAGAGGAAAGCAAATAAAGAGAGCAGCAAAAATGAGCGAGCCAATCCACAAATCGATTCAACCGCGAAAGGGCTGGCTGTCACTCGCGATTCTGGTGGCTGTGGGCTTGTTCTGTTGCTCCTTCGGCTTCGCTTCCGACCAGGACAAGAAGAAGAAGGACGAGCCGCAGCCGCCAAAGTCGATTCTGGACTTTATCGACAAGTCGAAGGTCGTGTGGCCGCAGCCGCCGAACATCGCTCGTGTGAAGTACATGGACTATTTCGCGGGCGAAAAGCTTCCGGACTTCAGCGCTCAGAAGGCAAAGCCCAAAAGCGGCTGGATGGACCGACTGGCAGGCACCACCGCCGAGAAGTCCGACAACCCCCTCAAGAACCATTTCTTCATGGGCGAACCGCATGGGCTCGCGGTTGATTCCAAGGGCAGGCTCTACGTCGCCGACGGCAAGGTGGGCGCTATTTTTATCATCGACCCAGAAACAAAAGACACGGAGATGATCAAGAACGGCAAAGATGCCGGCTTTGCGCTGATCAATGGATTAGCGATTGACGACTCCGACCGGCTCTTCGTCTCCGACTCTGAGGCTCACCGGATACTGGTTTTCAATAAGGACCACAAGGGCGAGGCCGCCATCACGCAGGGTTTAGTCACTCCCGCCGGGATGGCGATCGATAACGAGAACCGCTTCCTTTATGTGGCCGATATCGGTCTCGACCAAGTGCTGGTCTACGATGCCGACAATCTCACGCCGCTGCGCCGGATCGGAACTCCGGATACAAAGCACGAGTCCAACGCATTGGGAGACTTTGCCAAGCCGACCAGCGTGGCCGTCGATCAAGAGGGAAACCTTTACGTTGCCGACATGCTCAACTACCGGGTCGAGATCTTCGATGCCGATGGCAAGTTCATACGAGCGTTCGGAAAGCATGGCGATGGTCCTGGTTATTTCGCTATGCCCAAGGGAATTGCCGTTGATTGCGATGGACACATTTGGGTGACCGACACAATGCAGAACCGCGTTCACCTCTTTACCCAGGAGGGCGACTTGCTGATGTATATGGGCAACAAGCAAGGTGTTCTGCCGGGCACGTTTTCCGGTTTGCAGTACATCCTGATCGATAAGCAAAATCGGGTCTTCACCTCCGAGGTCTATCCCGGCCGCGTGCAGGAGTTCCGCTACGTGACGCAGGACGAAGCGCAAAAGGAGAAAGACCGGCGCGACGCGCTAAAGGCAGCTGGCAAGGCTCCGGAGAGCAAGCCCCAGAAGGAAATTCCAGCGCCATTTCCGACGCAAGCGAAGTAGAACGACAAACGCGACTCTCCCAAAGCGAAGGCGCCGGGCCCCAGCTAGTTTGGACGCCTTCGCCCATGGAGCCCTCGGTGACATTGCTCACAACATCTAGTTACTTTTCGCCAACGGGGAGCCCGTACGCTTCATCCTGCGTGTGAGGTCTGCCACATATCTGTGTGATGTCATTGGACTTTGACCAGGATTAAGTACATCGCCTGTGACCAAGTCAACCCCGTCGTCACCCCCGAAGTCTACGCTGGCTCCGTGTAGGAGTTTCTTTACATCACCTGGGAAGAGGTGCGCAAGGAATTCAAATACCGCGAGGCGGGAAAGAACAAGTCCTTGATTCGAAACCGGTTCCGCGGGAGAACCAGCTGCGTTGTCGTCGCCGCAGCAAGAGAAGCAGGAAGCAGAACGACACGCCAAGCCGAAGGAAGCGGCTACGACGTAGCTGCTCGCAAGTTTGGACGCCTGACCGGCGGCCCATCGGTGACATCGATCACACTAGCGTGTGATCTTGTCGTCAAGAATGAGCCTGAACGCTTCATCGCCTGCGTGAGGTCGGTCACATACTTGTGCGACTTCCTGCGGAATTTGACCACCGTCACTGCGGGAGAATGCCCAACCGGGCGTTCCACCGGTAGTGATTAAAATCGCAACACTCTCGGACGAAGGATGCATACCCAAAGGAATTAGATACTTACAGAGCCTGCCGACAAGTCTAGCCTGCCTCCAAAGTACGGTGACCTTCGTGCATTCCCATCTACCGAGGAACCGGACGGTTCAGGTCCAGTCCGAAGAGTTTTAAATTTAAATGGAGGCAATACATAATGAAGAAGCTATTCTTAGTAATTCTACTGGTGGTTATGGCTTCGGCCATGGTGCTCGCCCAACCAAACCAGGCCGCACTCGCCACCACGTCCGGAGCTCCTGGCAGCGTCGCACCCACGGTCGACGTCCTCGGCGCTCACCAAAACTACGGCCGCGGTTGCGCCGGCTGCCATGCTCCGCACAGCGGCAATCGTGGCGCGGGCGGCAACGCGGTATCCGGCACTACCACCGACCCCTACAGCGGCATCAATGCCCTGTTTGCCCAGGATATGGGACCACTCTGGGGCCAGACGTTTGATTTCAGCGACGTTTCCAACACCGGAAGCGCCAACAAGTACCTGTTGGCAACCGCGCCGAACGGCAACCCCACAACCATGACCGCGCAGCAATACAGCGATATGCGTGGCGTAGTGATGTGCCTGGCTTGCCATGACGGCGCAGTTGCGAAGGGCGCCATGATGCAGAACTGGGCCTTTGAAGAGCAGATCGGAGCCCTGCCGGGTTCTTACGGCATCGCGAAGATCCCGACCTTGCTGGGCGCAGACGGCTCGACCGCTGTCGGCAGCCTTGGGTCGACCAGTGGAAACTACAATAACGACCACCCGATCGGCGAGAGCGCGACGATCAGCGCCGCTATGGGCAGCTTCTACAACAACGCGACCAATGGCCTGAACTACACGATCGCCGCTGGCGCAATCACCGGAATCACGGCCGCCGGGCAGTATCAACAATTTATCGCTTCCTACGGCGCGCCAGCCCTGCTCAAGGGTGCGCACTCCTACGGAACCCCGGTCAACGCTTCTAACGTTCCCTACGTGGTTTGCACGACCTGCCACAACCAGCACGCGATGAACGTGTATGCCGTGGTGGGCGGCGGGAACAACATCAAGGGCGCCGCCACCGGGACCTACCAGACGTACTTCTTCATCAACGGCCCGTACAACCCGAACACGGTCAACATTCCGATCGGAACGGCCGCTTCCACGACACAGTTCTGCCGCCAGTGCCACTTTGGCGAGTCGAACGAAGCCAGCGGCGGCACACTGCCAACGACTTTCTAACTTCTTCATAGATGGATCGGGGGAGGGGATTTCCCCTCCCCTTCTTCCTTGTGCTGCGGCACCCTTTCCTCAGGGCTAACACAGAGTGCTGAAAAACTCAGTTTTGTTCTTGCTTTTGGGTGGCGCAGCGGTTCACCGCTGCGATAAACGGCCTGTTTTCAGCGACGGCTTTTGCCGCTGAGGGCGACTGCGGCGCGCGCCGCGAATTTTTCACCAAAGATTGCAACTCTATTTTCGTATCAGGGCATCGCTTTAGCAATGCCGTAAGTGCTTTGAATTCAGATGCCCCTTCAGGGGCTGTGGGCCGAAACCCAGTTACCTTGAGTCATTTCACCAGACTGATAGCGGGAGAAAGCCCATTCCGCAGATCTACGGCACCGGAAACATCCTCGACTAGCCCCGCCAACTGGCCGTAAACCATTATGGCCAAATGACTTGCAAGAACTAGCGAAAATTCGAGCAGGGCCAGCAGAAGCGGCAGATGCCGTGCACATGACAGTGTGATTCTTAACCAGAACTGGCAAGGAGTTTAGATGAAATACCGATTTCAGATCGCGGGCGTGCTGGTTTTATCCCTAGGCGCAGTAGTTGGCGCCGCCGCGCAGATGGTGGCCTCCCATGCTCCAACGTCGGCGGCAGCTTCGAGCCCGTCATTTCCGGACGCTGCCAAAGCGGTAAATTCCGGTGCTGACCCATCGAGCCTGCAAGTGACAGGCAAGACAGTGGTGAAGGTGAATGGCGCGGAGCTGACGGATCGCGATCTATTGCGCGAAATGTTCGCGCTCTTCCCTTACGCCAAGCAGCATGGCGGGTTCCCGAAAAAGCAGGAAGCGGAAATCAGGCAAGGCGCGATGCAGATGATCATCTTCGAGGAGCTGGTATATCAGGAGGCAGTGCGGCGGAAGATGACGATTGCGCCCGCGCGGGTGACTCGCGAAGAGAACAATTTCAAAAGCCAGTTCCCCAGCCAGGCAGAGTTCAATGAGTATCTGAAGACGGAATTGGGTGGGTCGGAGGCGAAGCTGCGCCAGATGATCAAGCGCTCGCTCCTCATCGATGCAATGTTGAAGCAGGAAGTAGACAACAAGGCGGTTGTCACTTTGGCGGAGGCGCGCAGTTACTACGAAAAAAATCCGAAAGCCTTCGAGCACGGCGAGACCTTTACGCTGCAGACAATTTCGATTATTCCTCCGGACCAGGCGAGCGCGTCGGTGGTCGAGGACGCGCGCAAACGCGCCGAGAGCATTCTGGCCCAAGCGAAGGCGACCAAGAATTACGAGCAGTTTGGACTGCTCGCGGAGAAGGCCTCGGAAGACGACTATCGCGTCGATATGGGCGATCGGAAGGTCGTGAAGGCCGATAAACTGCCCCCGGAAGTGGTGAAAATTGCGCAGAAGATGAAGCCAGGCGAGGTCAGCGGGCTGATTCCGCTGGGCACGGCATGGACGATTCTTCGAGTGAATGCGCATACGCCGCCGGGAAAGTCAACGTTCGCCGAGGTAAGAGCGAATCTGATGAGCGATCTTCAGAAGCAGAAATACGAACATCTGCGGGTGGCGCTGGATAAGCGGCTGCACCAGAACGCGCAGATTCAGGAGCTGTAAACAGTTTAAAGAAGTGAAGAGTTGAACCAGTTGGGGATTCAACTTGTGGGCGGCGAAGGGGCATGGCGGGGAGTTGGCGCACGAAAAGTTCAAACAATGGAATAGCCGTGAGCAGCCGGAAATACAATGCGCGTGTATTCGCTTTACTGCTGGCATTCGGGGTGATGCTGGCGGCCAGGGGATGGGCCCAGATCGAGATCGGCGACAAGACGAACGTGAGCCTGAGCGGAGACCTCGGGTTCGGCTATAACGCGGATTATGGCAACGTCCAGAGCTCAGATCATGGCACAGCACTGAACGGCGATGCCGTGGCGCAAGGCTATTACTTCAACCCCAAGTTCCTGAACTTCTTCGTCGACCCCATCTACAATCGCTCGCAGGCAAATTCGGGGCAGGGCTCCATTACCGACGCGAGCAGCGTCAACGCGGGAGTGAACCTGTTCAGCGGCAGCCACTTTCCAGGATCCATCTCGTTCAGCCAAGCGTTCAACAGCAGCGGGAACTATGGGTTCGGCACGACCCCGGGATTCACTACCACAGGCAACTCGCGCGGCTTCGGCATCGGATGGGCGGAACTGATTCCGGGTGTGCCTCCTTTGAGCGTTCAATACTCGCAGTCTGCTTCGGCATCTTCGATTTTTGGCACCAGTCAGGAAGATCAGGTGAGCACGAAAAATCTCAACATGTTCAGCAACTACAAGCTCGATGGCTGGTACATGGGAGCGCGCTTTAACGATACCCGGACGCATACGGATTTGCCGGCAGTCCTAACCGGCGATGATGAGTCGAGCATCGGGGATACGAGTTCAAAGTCATTGAACTTCAACGCGAACCACAAACTGCCGCTGCGGGGCTCGTTTGGAGCGAGCTACGCGTGGTCCGATTTCGGCGGCGAGAATAACGGATCCACCGTCTCCGGCTCCAACCAGATGATTAGTGCCAACGCCGCCTTTGCGCCTTCGTCCAGGTTCACCACATCGTTCCAACTCAATTACAACAGCAGCCTCGCGGGAGAAGTCGAACAGCAACTCATCGGCGTGGGCGCGGTTAATCCGCAGGTCAACCTGGGCCAGAGCAGCTATTCGATTTCCATGAGCAACTTTGACAATGTGGCGCTCACCAAGAGCTTGTCGGCCGGATTCAGCGTGGGCCACATCCAGCAAGAGGTGTATGGCGAAAGCGTCGGAGCGACCCAACTCAGCGCGATATTGAACTACCGGTTTATGAAGCCGCTATGGGGCACGGTGGTGGTCTACGCCGGCATGAACGATCAGGCGACAGAAGCGGGGAACCAGGGAGCGGGCCTGGTGGCGGGAGCGAATTTCAGCAAGCAATGGAGCAATCTCCAGTTAACCGGAAGCTTCGGTTATTCGCAAGATACACAGACGGTGCTGGCCACCCAGTTCACTTCCAATTATTCCTACATGGCAAATGCGCAGCGCATCCTGGGTCGCCGAGTGCGGTGGTTGGCCACATTCAACGGTTTCCACACCGGGTTGGGGGAGTTGGCAGGTTCGAGCGCCCATTCCGAATCCTACGGAACCAACCTCGTGTACAAGATGTATAACGTCGGAGCCACTTACTCTCATACATCGGGTACAGCGCTGCTGACGGCGAACGGACTGGTCGCGCCGCCGGGGACTATTTTGCCGATCCTGCCGGGCAATCAGTTCCTGCTGGACACCGGGTCATCCTATTCGGTCAGCTTTACTGCAAACCCTGTGCGCAGGCTGTCGTTCAGCACCAGTTACACCAGAACGACCAACGACAACCTGACTGCGGCGCTCACCTCCAACAGCGCCTCGAAGGTGTTTCTGGTGTTTACCACATACCAGTTTCGCAAGATGGTGTTCACGGCGGGATATACTAATTTAAATCAGTTTGTGAGCGCGTCGGGGCTGCCACAGGCGAACTATTCAAACTTCTACGTTGGATTGCAACGATGGTTCAAGGCGTTCTAGAGCGATGCACTGTGCGGAATTGGCGCCGACTCTGTTTGTGCATCGTGGTGGCGGCTGGCCTGAGCGCACCAGCGTACCCAGGGAAGATCAAAATTGAGAAGAACGAACCGCCTCCGGTGCCCGAGCTGCTGCTCGAGGGCGGACGGAAGCTGGCATTTGTGCGAACGTTTCAGACCGACCGCGACGTGTCGCCAAAGCGGGGATTCTTTAGGAAGGTGATCGACGTGGTGGCGGGACCACCCGACAGGCATCAGACGATCAGGCCGTATGGGATCGCCGTTGACTCCCAGGGGCGGGCGATTGTGACGGACCCGGGCGCAATGGGTATCCATATCTTCGATTTTGCCGAGCATAAATATAAGTTCATCGCGCGCAATGACAAAGATGAGAACTCGATGAAGTCGCCGCAGTGCGTCGCGGTGGATGCGCAAGACAATTTTTATGTGACGGACTCGGAAACAGGGAGGATCTTTGTTTTCGAGGCGGGAGGAAAGTTTAAGCGCATCATCGGCAATCTCAAGGGCGGAGAAGGTTATTTCAAGCGGCCCACGGGAATTGCGGTGGACTCGGCGGCGCAGCGGATTTATGTCACAGATACGCTGCGGAACAAGATTTACGTTTTGGATATGAACGGAAGTGTAATGCAGATGATCGGCAAGACCGGGACGGAGCACGGGGAGTTCAATTTTCCGACGGAGATCGTTCTGCACGGGCAGGATCTGGCGGTGGTGGACGCGATGAATTTCCGCGTGCAAGTGTTTGATCGCAGCGGAAACTTCAAGTTCGCGGTGGGCAATGTCGGAGACGGAGAGGATTTCGGGAGCTTCTTCCGGCCGAAGGGGATCGGTTTCGACAGTGAAGGGCACCTATACGTGGTGGATGCGGAATGGGATCGAGTGCAGGTGTTCGATCAACAAGGAGATCTGCTTTATTACTTCGGATCAAGAGGGGTTGAGCCCTGGACGTTCAACTTACCTTCGGGCATGTTTATTGACCACAACGATGGCGTGTACATCGTGGATTCCTACAACAGCCGTGTGCAGGTGTTTCAGTACTACGGAAAACGGGAGCAGGGCGGGGGGCAGTAGTAATGAAGTTTTGGATTGCATGTGCGGCTCTACTGCTGAGTGCAAGCGTCCTGCAAGCGCAGTTGTTTTCTGGGGATGTGTTGGGATCGCATAATATGGGCCCCGGCGGACCGGGGCCATTGTCGGGAGGCGCTTTGCCTCCTTGCCAGTATTGCCATGCACCGCACTCCGGAATCGGCAAGGGACCGCTTTGGGCCCAGAAGTATTCGTCGCAGACTTACACGCTCTACCGCAGCAGCACTGACCCAACGCAGACGATGGCGCAGCCGCCAATCGGCGCGCCCAGCAGCCTATGCCTGAGTTGCCATGATGGAACGATTGCTCCGGGTCAGACCGTGCCCTACGGCAAGATCCAGATGCAAGGGAATATGAGCGCGAGTGATATTCTTGGGACCAGTCTCCAGAACTCGCACCCATTCAGCTTCAATAAGCTGAAGGACCAGGCCGACCTTGTGGCAAGTTTGATATCAAAGGGGCAAACACAGGATCCGCTGCAAAAGGTGACTCTGATCAACGGGAACGTTGAATGCGAAAGCTGCCACAATCCGCACATTCAAAACGGGGATGCGGTCTCCCTGAACTTCCTGGTGAGAAACAGTTCGGGAGGCGCGATGTGTCTTTCGTGCCACGGAACTTCTCCGCGTACGGTCAATAACGAACCGAACCCGCTCGTGGCATGGCCGACCGGTGCGCATGCCACGGTTTCAAATGCGATTCTGCCTGCCGCGAATGTCGGACCCTACGGCACCGTGGCCCAGAACGCATGCACGAGTTGTCATGTAGAGCACAATGCCAATGGTCCAGCGCGACTGTTGCGCGGCGCAACCCCACCGCCCGCTAACCTGGACTCTTACACCCAGAACTGCATAACCTGCCACAATGGCAACAGCAATATCACGCCAAGTGTAGCGAACATTTACGCGGAATTCTCAAAGATCTACTATCATCCATATCCCTCAGGCAGCAGTACACACGATTCCGGCGAGCCGATTCTTTTGAACAACAATCGCCATGCGACCTGTGCTGACTGCCACAACCCGCATGGGGCGCAACAAGTCACGATATTCACACCGCCGCCGCTATTGCGTCTGTCTCAGACTGCGGCGAACGGAATTTCGGCAAGTGATGGAATCACTCCTCTTTCGCCCGCTCAGAACCAATACGAGAACTGCCTTCGTTGCCACGGCACGAGTACGGGCAAGCCTACTAAATCGAAATTCGGGTATCTCCCGGCGCGAAGCGTATCTAACCCCGCCGATCCTGGCAATGTCAATTCGGAGTTTTCCGCTACCGCCTCCTCGAGTCATCCAGTAACGCACCCTAGTTCTTCGACGTATCCTCAGCCTAGTCTTCTCCCGTTTATGTCGCAATTAAACGGGACTAGTCAGGGCCGCCAGATGGGTACACAGATTTTCTGTACGGATTGCCATAACAGCGACGACAACCGAGAATTCGGCGGCCTGGGTCCGAATGGTCCGCACGGATCCAAATGGCCCCACCTTTTGGAGCGCCGGTATGAATTCAGCCAGGCGCCGGGTCCTGGCCAGCGAATAACCAACCTCTACCCCAACCCTGATCTCACGGTGAATGGTCCGTACGGTATGTGCGGCAAGTGCCATGATCTGTCGGGTAATATCATCCGAAACACCAGCTGGTCTCAGCACTCCATCCACATCAATTCTGGTTTTTCGTGCTCTACTTGTCACACTGCGCACGGGATAGCGGGCAGAAATGGAACCGTCAGCGGCGACCGACTTGTCAACTTCGACGCGAATGTCGTCGCTCCCAATGGAGGGATGCCGATTTCCTACAATGGCAGCACCCTAACTTGCGCATTGGTCTGCCATGAAGTGGCACACAATCCCAACGGCACGGTCGCGCCCGCAATGCTGCATAGCGGATTGAGCCCCAAGCAATGAGGCTTGCGGGTCGTAAAGGACTAGCCACTGCGCTTCACGGCTGGCTTGTCTTTGCGGAATTAGGCGCCGCTCTCGTCTACTTTTCGTAATATTGTTTCCACACGCGAAAGGGACTGCGAATTTGTGCTCGTAAAAGTCACCGGCCTCGCCTGAAGACATGACCGATTCCCGTCCAATCCTTGATCTTCAGGGCGATCTTCGGCGCGTACGATTAGCACTTTTCACTCTGGCGCTTCTATACGCATTTTTTGCGGGCCTACGCACGCTTGGGGATTTCGACCTTGGGTGGCAGTTAGCAACTGGGCGTTGGATCGTGGAACACCGACAGATACCACTCACGGATATTTTCTCTTACACAGCCGCTGGCAAGGAGTGGATTTACCCGGTCCTATCGCAAATTCTGCTCTATCTGTCATACGTAATTGGTGGGTACGGCCTATTGTCCTGGCTAGGAGCCGCAGCGTGCGTCAGCACCGTCGCACTCCTGCTGCGTCGTTCTTCCGTAACCAGTGTGATCCTGGCTATAGCTTCAGTTCCACTCATCGCTGCCTGCACCCCACCCCGGGCCGAGATGTTTACGGCAGTCCTCTTCGCTGCGTATGTAAACCTCTTGTGGCACTATCACCTATCAGGAGAAGGCCCATTATGGCTGCTCCCGATCCTCATGTGTTGGTGGGTGAATTTGCACTTGGGATTCATTGCCGGTCTGGCAATGTGCGGCGCCTTCGTCTTGCTGGAACTCGAGGATGCGATTACACCTTCGCACCGACTTGGTGCCTGGCTTCGATTGAAAAAAGCGGCGCCATGGCTGACAGCAACGCTGGCGGCAACTCTCGTCAACCCTTGGGGGTGGCGCATTTATGCAGCGATAGAACGGCAGGGCAGTATCGCTCAAACCCATAGTATGTGGATTTCGGAATGGCAAGGATTGCGACTCACACCCTCCGCACTGGTAAAAGCGTTCGCATGGCGGGATCCGGACAGCGCCGTCTTTTGGTTGATATTCGCGGCATCCATAGGGGTATTTTGTGCCTTAGTAAAGCGAAGTATCGTGCCAGCATTCCTTTTGGCAAGTGCGATCTATCTTGTGATCCATGTCATTCGGATGGAGGCATGTTTCGCATCAATCGTTGTTGTGGTTGGGGGAACGGTTTTGTCGCAAACTCTAAGTTCACTTCATAAGAACAGAATTGCGACACGGTTCGAAATGCCGGCAAAAAGTGGCGTTCTTGCCGCAATCACGGCGGTCATAGTAATCACTTGCTTTGTTGGCGTCAGGAGCTTTGACCTCATCACGAATCGTTGCTATCTCAGAACGCCGTTCGCATTCTCAACCTTTGGTGCCGGGCAGTCGTGGTGGCAGCCTGAGCAGGCGGCGGCATTTGTTTTAAAAGAACAACTTCCTCGCAATCTGTTCAATGACTTCAATTCGGGAGGGTTCGTAGTTTGGAAGCTATCGCCTCAATACCCGGACTATATTGATGGCCGTTCTGTTCCCTTCGGAGGCTCATTACTACTGCGCAACTCGAGCTTGCTGGAGGAATCACTGGATTCAGAGGCGTGGAGCCGGGAAGCCGACACCAGGGGAATCAACACCATCCTTTTGTCCATGGATCACGAGGCCGGAAACGCGTTACGAAGCCTGGGCAGCTATTGCGATGCCGAGCGGTGGCGTCCCGTTTTCCTTGATGCATTTGGTGCAGTTTTTCTGCGCGTCGTCCCGCAAACAGCCGATCTCGTTCATCGTCTCCAAATCGATTGCCGAACCGTGCAGTTTGCGGATCCGCCGGCCACCGCCTCAGGACCCGATCAGTTTCGATATCTATTAAATGTTGGAACGATCTTTATCGTCCTCGATCGCAATACCGAAGCAATGCAACACCTGGAAAAGGCAGAACGCATCTTTACAGATAATGCATTCTTGCATTATGCAAAAGGCATTGCACTCGGGAATATGGGGTTTTCGGAAGACTCAGAACGAGAGCTCCGCATTTCGATAAGACTTGGCTCAATTGACGATGCGCCCGCAGCACTGGCCCGAATGTATGAACACGACGGCCGTTATGCGGAGGAGGCAGAGGTTCTGAAAAGCGCCGCAGATCGGTCTAATCGATCCCATTGGTTGTACCTAATGCTCGGAAACGTGGAAGTTAGGCTCGGACGCTCAGATCTTGCGCTCGCTGCGTTTCAGAATGCGGAGCGAGAAAGCCCGTTTCGCGGAGAAGCGTATTCACTAGGAACGGAATTCCGGTCACAGATCGAAGCGGGAAAACAGCGTGCCATAAACAGCATGTCAACTAAGTGATTTCGCTGTCACTGAGCAGGAAATACCTCACCCTCGGATTTGCGCATGAGGCATTCTGTTGCAGTGCCCCATGCGTCTGACACTACTCTCCTTGGTGGTTACCCTACTGCACAGTTAAGCTCGCCGTTGTGATCGTCACTGGGTTCGGCTGTGCTGCTGTCGTTCCCTGAATTTTGATAGTGTAGGTTGCCGGATGTGGGGATGTGCTGCTGCTTCCTCCACCGCCGCCACAGGCGACCAGCGCAGCTAGAAAAACGCACAACAAAACGAGACCACCCCACCGGCGTTGCTGGTTGCGTCGCGTGCCGCCGAGGAGCAGGAAACCCGCTAGCGGAATGAAAGCGGCATACATCGGTGAGGCTTGCCTGAATCCGCTTGGTTTCTCCAAGGACGCTGAACTCGCGGGCACGCTCACGGCGAGTGTAAATGGTACGGGGCTGCTGCTCGGAGTAATGGTTGGGGGCGTAAAGGTGCAGGAGGCACCTGACGGCAAGGAACTCTGCAAGCAGGACAGCGTGATGGCTTGATGTGGGCTGCCAGAGTTTGCATTAAGAGAAACTGAAAAATTCGCGGTTCCGCCGGGCGAAACGGTTTGCGCCGCGGGCTGGGATGCAGATGGCGCTGCGACGATCGTCACGGACTGGGTGCCGATAGCAGTTGGGTCCGCCTGCGAAACCGCTTCGATGACAATCGTTGCCGGCGCGGGCACATTGGCGGGAGCGGTGTAATTGCCCGAAGTGTCGACAGTTCCAAATGTCGCATTGCCACCCGGCGAGCCCTCGACATACCAGTTCACGGCGGTGTTCGACGTTCCGGTTACAGTTGCGATGAACGATTGCACAGTGCCGGTATAAATCTGCGTGACAGCAGGGTTGGTAGTCACACTGACGGTGACAGTCGCGCTCGGACTGGCAATCGTTGCCTGAGCCGTTCCTGAAGTGGTGTTATCGACTTGCGAAACCGCGCTGACAGTGACGGTGGCTGGAGAAGGAACTGCAGTCGGAGCTTGAAACAAGCCGGTAGTCGAGATTGTTCCGACGGTTGAGTTGCCTCCCGGCACTCCGTTGACGAACCAGCTCACACTCGTATTGGCATTTCCGGTCACGGTCGCCGTGTATTGCTGGAGCGCACCCACCACCACGGTTGCAGTGCTCGGCGCGACCGTTACAGTGAGCGGAGCGGGAGCTAGTTCGCGGATGCGCGCGTTATTTGTATCGGCAATAAACACCTTGCCCGCCGAAGTGCCGAACACGCCCGACGGTGCATTCAGTTCCGCGCTGGTTGCAGGCCCGCCATCGCCGGAAAAACCTGGCGTGGGGAATCCGCCTGCGGTGGCGGGGATTCCAGCTACAGTTTGAATGAACCCGGTGGCCGCAACGACTTCGCGAATCGCGGCATTGTCTGAATCCGCAATCAAGATGTCATTCGAGGCGTCGAGGAAAACACCATAAGGACTATTCAGAAGCGCACTCGTAGCCGCGGCGCCGTCTCCGGAGAAGCCAGGCGTACCGATGGTTCCGGCCACGGTCTGAATTGTGCCAGTCGCTGCTGAGACCTCGCGGATCGCATTGTCGAAGGTATCCGCAATAAAGATGTCGCCCGCGGCGTCGCGAAAGATGCCGTTCGGAAAGTTAAGATAAGCGCTGGTCGCAGGCCCGTTGTCGCCACATCCTGGAGTTTGACTGTCATCACACGTCTTGGTGGGAGTTCCAGCTATCGTTTGAATGTTTCCGGTGCTTGCGATCACCTCACGAATGGCTGAGTTCCCGGTATCGCCGATATAGATGTTGCCAGAGCCGTCTACGAGGACGGCATTCGGATTGGCGAGCACGGCGCTGGTTGCAGCACCGCCATCCCCGGAGTAGCCTGCTGTGCCCGGCGTGCCGGCCACAGTTTGAATTAAGCCCGTCGCTGCCACTACTTCACGAATCGCGGAATTGGCCGTGTCGGCAATGAAGATGTCGCCTTGGGCGTCCACGAACACGCCTCCGGGAAAGTTGAGTTGCGTAGCGGTCGGCGCTACGCCGTCACCGGAGTAGCCGGCTACGCCGTTCCCGGCCACAGTCTGAATGTCGCCGGTGCTCGCCAGCACTTCACGAATCGCGGAATTGCTTGTATCAGCGATAAAGATGTTTCCGGAACCATCCACAAAAACAGCTCCAGGGTCGTTCAACTCTGCATTCGTGGGCGAGCCGCCGTCGCCGGAGTATGCTTCCGTGGCGTTTCCTGCAAAGCGCTGAATATTTCCGCCGGTTACTTCACGAATTACAAAGTCCTCGGTGTCGGCGATGAAGATGTTGCCGGAGTTAAGGGTAACGCCGCTTGGGTAGTTGAGTTGGGCGCTCGTCGCCGCGGCTCCATCGCCGCAGCCTGTGGTGGCATAAGTCTGACAATCAGTACCGAGTGTGCCCGCGACGGTCGAAATAGTGCCGGCGGGAACAACCTCGCGAATCGCGAAATTAGCGTAATCCGCTACGAAAATGTTTTCCGAAGCATCCACAAAGACGCCGAATGGCAGGCACATAAATGCACTGAGAGCAGGCCCGTTGTTACCAGTCAATTTGCACTCGGAGCCTTCGATTGAGTCGTATTGAGAGCCAGCGACGGTCTCGATGTAGCCAGCCGGAATTGCCGTGCCGGCGATCGTCACCGATTGAGTGCTCGGATTGACCACGCGAATGACGGAGTTGAACGTATCCGCGATGATGATGTTGCCGGAGCCATCGACAAAAACACTTCCGGGAAGGTCGAGCTCTGCAGCGGTGGCCTGCACGTTGTCTATATAGCCTGGGGTGCCGGGCGTACCCGCCACGGTTTGGATGTTGCCCGTGCTGGCCACTACTTCACGAATGGCCGAATTGCCGAAATCAGCGATGAAGATGTCGCCCGCGCTATCCACAAATACGGAGTAAGGCAGGCACAAGTGCGCGCTGAGGGCTGGACCACCGTCGCCACCGGACTGGCACGCACTACCGTCGCTGGCATCGTAGTTAACACCAACCACGGTCTGGATGTTGCCGGTACTCGCCACCACTTCACGGATGACAGAATTTTCTGTGTCGGCAATGAAGATGTTTCCTGAACCATCAATGAAAACCCCTTCGGGATGATTAAGAGCGGCGCTAGTCGCTGGCCCGCCATCGCCAGAGTATCCGGGGGTGCCGTTTCCGGCCACAATGGTGACCGTGCCGGCGGGGACCGTGCCGGCTGCGGCTGCGGACACTTTTAGAATTTGACTCGAATCGCTCGATTCGGCGATGTAGGCATTTCCGGCGGAGTCGAACGCGATGCTCTCGGGGTATCCGATGCTGGCCTTAAGCGCGGCGAGATTGTTCGGCCCGCCGCCGGCGATTGAGTTGATCGAATATTGGCCGAGGGAGACTTGCGGCGCGCAGAGGGCGGTTGCGACGACGATACAAAGGGAGGCGAAGAAGTTGCGGGAGCGCATGGTCAATTCGCCTTCCCGCTGGAAATCCGATCCAGCCGAACTAGTTCTATAGCTTTGCGACCGCCGGGCCCCTCAACTGCCACGAGGAACTTGAGTCGTGTTCCACTGGTCCACAACCTGTATTCCGAGCGCGGCATGGTGAACTCCTGCGTGCTGCTCGCGGAAGAGCCGGGATGAACCAGGAGCGAGCAAGCCTGCGGCCTGCCTCCAGGATGATGTGGCGAATCCCACAAAGCTATCCGCTGGATGTGCAGGTCGCGTTGCCCATGGTTCGACAATTGGAGTTGCAGCCGAACCTGCGTTTGGGAACCGACGTCAGTCTTCCCGAGCACCTGGTACGAGCCCGAAATATGCGTAAAATCGCCGGCATGGGCGAATTCGATCGTGAGAACGAACAACCCAGCAAGGACGAGGAGATTGGAGATTCGAGACATCCTGGGATTCATAAGAAAATCCTTGAAAATGGGAAACCCTACCCCTGCGAAACCATCTGTTTGTCCAAAATACGGGTTGCGCCCCCGCCGGGCAGCCTCCGCCGTCACAGAGGATTGTGATGGCCGTCACATAGAGGTGACCCTGCCTCTTGCCCAATGAGGGCAGTCAGCTCTTGATCTTTTCGTCCCTTCGAGAAAGGAATGGTCGTGTGCACGCAGACCGGCAATCACGGAATTCTCTTGGGAAGAGTAGGGGATCGACCCGCAGAGTTTTTCTTGCGGCCATGGTTCACGAGGCATGGGGCTGCACCCTAGTGGTTTGCGCCTTCTTGATTCAATGCCTGTCGTTGCAGTCGCAGTGCCCTGTCGTTCCTCGGATCGATCTGCAGCGCCGCCGCCAATCTCATCTGCGCGGTGTGGTAATCACCGAGCGCAGTCACATGAAGGAAGGGTCTGCCAACCGTACGGTAGGCTGTGTGGGGTCTGCGCTGCTTGGTGCTGCTTTGCCTTGCAGGGGGTGTCATTACGCAAGCCCCCAAATCGGGCTATCGGTTTTATAGTTAATGGAACGTTGATTTATACGTCGCAATTTTCCATGCAAGTTTCCTCCGACAAATGCTATCGCGCTGCTCGATTGGTATTGATTTTTCTAGTGTTGCTTAGCGCTCTGTGTGCTGGTCTGCACACGGTAGGCGATAACGACATGGGCTGGCATCTTGCGACGGGCCGCTGGGTAGTAGAGCATCGCCAGGTTCCGCGCACTGACGTGCTGTCGTTTCCTTCCGCGGGCACGCCGTGGATGTATCCACCGTTCGCGGGCGTGTTGTTCTACCTGACATACACCGCGTTTGGCTATGCTGGTCTGAGTTGGTTTTGCGCGCTGGCATGTCTGGCGGTCGTGGCTTACCTCGTTCGCCGGGGAGACATGAGCAGCGCAGTCCTGGCGATGCTTGCCGTTGGGTCTATCGCCACCCGAACCGCCGCGCGGGCGGACCTTTTCAGCACGGTTTTCTTTGCCCTTTTTCTTGGAAAACTCTGGGCGTACCAGCGCGGAATGCGTTCCCGGCTTTGGCTGCTGCCTGTGATCATGCTGTTCTGGGTCAATCTCCACCCGGGCTTCATCGCGGGACTCGGGGCCATTGGCGCCTACCTGCTGATTGAGCTCTCCGATTTGCTCTTTGCGGAGCGGCGCCAGGCGGCGCTTCTGCGGTTGCGACGGGTATGGCCCTGGCTCACGGCTTGTGGCGCAGCCACTCTGGTAAATCCGTGGGGGGCAGGAATTTATACCGCTTCGCTCAACATGGCGGGCGCCGCGGGCTCAGCCCAGGGAAAGATCAATGGCAA
>Ga0187883_10000454_pt1 | contig 25734 bp, 23 predicted proteins | sample June2016WEW_20_1_2_FD_132966 | JGI IMG/M metagenome (GOLD analysis project Ga0187883, IMG submission 132966) | Peatland microbial communities from SPRUCE experiment site at the Marcell Experimental Forest, Minnesota, USA - June2016WEW_20_10 | ecosystem: Environmental > Terrestrial > Soil >...
CACCGAGCACATCCTGCTCGGCCTGATCCGTGAGGGCGAGGGCGTTGCCGCCCAGGTCCTGGTCCGGCTCGGCGCCGACCTGAACCGGGTCCGCCAGCAGGTGATCCAGCTGCTCCATGGTTACCAGGGCAAGGAGCCGGCCGCGGCAGGCGCGCCGTCCGAGACCGCGCCGTCAACGTCCCTGGTGCTCGACCAGTTCGGCAGGAACCTGACTGCCGCGGCGCGAGAGGGCAAGCTCGATCCCGTCATCGGCCGGGAGAAAGAGATCGAGCGCGTCATGCAGGTGCTCTCCAGGCGGACCAAGAACAACCCGGTCCTGGTCGGCGAGCCCGGCGTGGGGAAAACGGCAGTCGTAGAGGGCCTCGCGCAGAAGATTGTCAAGGGCGAGGTTCCCGAGACCATCAAGGACAAGCAGCTCTACACGCTCGACCTCGGCGCGCTGGTGGCGGGCTCCAGGTACCGCGGCGACTTCGAGGAGCGGCTGAAGAAGGTCCTGAAGGAGATCCGCACCCGCGGCGACATCATCTTGTTCATCGACGAGATCCACACGCTGGTCGGCGCCGGGGCGGCCGAGGGCGCTATCGACGCGGCCTCCATCCTCAAGCCCATGCTGGCCCGGGGTGAGCTGCAGACGATCGGCGCGACCACGCTGGATGAGTACCGCAAGCACCTGGAGAAGGACGCAGCGCTTGAACGCAGGTTCCAGCCGATCCAGGTGGCCGAGCCGACCATCAAGCACACCATCGAGATCCTCAAGGGCCTGCGGGACCGCTACGAGGCGCACCACCGCGTGTCCATTACCGACGACGCGCTGGTCGCCGCCGCGCAGCTCGCCGACCGGTACATCAGCGACAGGTTCCTGCCTGACAAGGCGATCGACCTGATCGACGAGGCCGGGTCGCGGATGCGCATCCGCCGGATGACCGCGCCGCCTGACCTGCGCGAGTTCGACGAGAAGATCGCCGACGTGCGCCGCGAGAAGGAGTCGGCCATCGACTCCCAGGACTTCGAGAAGGCGGCCAGGCTCCGGGACACCGAGAAGCAGCTGATCGACAAGAAGGACGCCAGGGAGAAGGAGTGGAAGGCCGGCGACATGGACGCGGTCGCCGAGGTGAACGAGGAGATGATCGCGGAGGTGCTGGCGACCGCTACCGGCATCCCGGTCTTCAAGCTCACCGAGGAGGAGTCGCAGCGCCTGCTGCGGATGGAGGATGAGCTGCACCGGCGGGTCATCGGCCAGAACGATGCCATCAAGGCGCTGTCGCAGGCGATCCGGCGGACCCGGGCAGGCCTGAAGGACCCGAAGCGGCCCGGTGGCTCGTTCATCTTTGCCGGTCCTTCCGGCGTCGGCAAGACCGAGCTGTCCAAGACGCTCGCCGAGTTCCTGTTCGGCGACGAGGACTCGCTGATCCAGCTCGACATGAGCGAGTACATGGAGAAGCACACGGTCTCGCGGCTGTTCGGCTCGCCTCCTGGATACGTCGGATACGAGGAGGGCGGCCAGCTGACCGAGAAGGTCCGCCGCAAGCCGTTCTCTGTGGTGCTCTTCGACGAGATCGAGAAGGCCCACCCGGACATCTTCAACTCGCTGCTGCAGATCCTGGAGGACGGCCGCCTGACCGACGCGCAGGGCCGGGTGGTGGACTTCAAGAACACCGTCATCATCATGACCACCAACCTCGGGACCAGGGATATCTCCAAGGGCGTCTCGGTCGGTTTCGGCACCGCTGGTGAGTCACGCGGCTCGTATGACCGGATGAAGACCAGGGTGAACGAGGAGCTGAAGCAGCACTTCAGGCCGGAGTTCCTGAACCGCGTGGATGACACCATCGTCTTCCACCAGCTCACCGAGGAGGAGATCGTCAGGATCGTGGACCTGATGATCGCCAAGGTGGATGAGCGGCTGCGGGACCGCGACATGGGCTTGGAGCTGCGGCCCGCGGCGAAGGCGCTGCTGGCTACCCGCGGTTACGATCCCGTGCTCGGGGCCAGGCCGCTGCGGCGCACTATCCAGCGCGAGATCGAGGACAGCCTGTCGGAGAAAATCCTCTTCGGCGAGCTCAAGGCCGGCCAGATCGTGATGGTCGACGCCGAGGGTACCGGGACAGCGGCGAAGTTCACCTTCAAGGGCGAGCCCAAGCCCGATGCGGTCCCTGACGCGCCGCCGGCCGAGATCGCCGCGACCAAGCCAGCTGCTAGCGGCGCCGGTGGCGGTTCGGCCAGCGCTGCCGAAGGGCACCGGAGCGCCGAGTAGCAGCCGCCGCCCGGCTGCAGGCAGCGGACGTGATAGGGGCGCTGGCCGCGCGAGCGGCCAGCGCCCCTCACGTTGGCAGGGGTCGTTCTGGCAGCCCGTAGTACCCTGGCCCGGCCGGCCTGGCCAGGCCGTCGGCGATCAGGGCAGCCAGCGCCCTGGCCCGCTGGTCCCCGGCCGGCCACGCGGCGTCAAGCCGCGCCGCTGGCACCGGCCCGGTGGCGGCCCTGAGCACGGCGAGCAGCCGGCCGCGGCACTCGCGGTCGCTGCCTGTGTAGCGCGCCGGCGTCGGCCTGCCCGGACCTGGCTGGCTGCCCGCCAGCCGCCAGGAACAGTGCCGTGCGACCGGGCAGCTGCCGCAGCGCGGCCTGGCCGCGGTGCAGACCAGGGCGCCGAGTTCCATCACGGCCACCGACCAGCGCGCGGCCCGGCGCGGGGCGGCGGGCAGCAGCGATTGCGCCAGCCGTCGCTCGGCGGCGGAGACGGCCCGCGGCGGCTGGTGCTCGCCTCGCATCAGCCGCGCGAGCACCCGGCGCACGTTGGTGTCCAGGACGGCGTGCCGCTGGCCGAACGCGAAGCTGGCTACCGCGGCGGCCGTGTAAGCGCCGACGCCGGGCAGCGCCGTCAGCTCAGTCACGGACGCCGGCACTTGCCCGCCGTGCTGGTCGGTGAGGATGCAGGCGGTGGCGTGCAGCCGCAGCGCCCGGCGCGGATAGCCCAGCCGGCCCCACTGCCTGACTGCGTCCGCCGGGGCGGCTGCCGCCAGCGATTCCGGCGTCGGCCAGCGGGCCAGCCAGGCCGCATGGGCGGGCAGGACCCGCGCCACCGGAGTCTGCTGCAGCATGATCTCGCTCACCAGCACCGACCACGGGCAGCTGCCGGGGCCGCGCCACGGAAGGTCCCTGGCGTGCGAGGCGTACCACCGCAGGACCGGTGCCACCACCTCGCCAGGCATGTCGTGACGATTCTCCGGTACGGCCGGCACCGCGCCTCCCGAGGCCGGGTCGTTGGAGTTATTCGTTAATTTCCGCACTTATTGTCCAGTAACGAGGTTATAGGTGCCTGATGTGGATTAAGGGGCGAAAAGGTGCCCCGGCGGCCTGCTGTGATCGCTTTGTCCGCCGGGCTACGGGAAATCCGATGCGCCGCGCAGGTGCTTCCGGCACGATAGCCTCTTGGGAGCGGGAGGTGCGCAGTGATAGTGCCGCAGGCCGACAGGCTTCGCGACGTCAGGTATGACATCCGGGGGCCGGTGCTGAGCCGGGCCAGGCAGCTGGAGTCGCAGGGGCATCAGATCCTCAAGCTGAACCTCGGTAACCCGGCCCCGTTCGGGATGCTCGCGCCCGGCACGGTCCTGGATGACGTGGCTGAGAGCCTCTACGCCGCCCAGGGCTACAGCGATGCCCGGGGCATCTACCCGGCGCGCCTGGCGGTCGCTGAGCGCTACGCCGGCCTCGGGATGACCGGGGTGGGCCCGGACGATGTCTATCTCGGCAACGGGGTGTCGGAGCTCATCGTCATGGCGCTGCAGGCGCTGCTCAACGAGGGTGACGAGGTGCTGATCCCCAGTCCCGACTATCCGCTGTGGACCGGCGCGGTCAGCCTGTGCGGTGGCCGGGCCGTGCACTACAGGTGCGAGGAGTCGGCGGGCTGGGCCCCGGATCTCGGCCATGCCGCCGCCCAGATCACGGCCAGGACCCGGGCCATCGTGATCATCAACCCGAACAACCCGACCGGCGCCGTGTACTCCAGGGACACGGTGCTCGGCCTGCTCGACCTCGCCCGCCGCCATGGGCTGCTCGTGCTCGCCGACGAGATCTACGACAAGATCCTCTACGAGGACGCGGTGCACGAGAGCGCCGGGGTGCTCGCCCCCGACCTCATGGTGCTCACCCTCTGCGGGCTGTCCAAGACCTACCGGCTGGCCGGCTTCCGCTCTGGCTGGCTGGTGGTCAGCGGCCCCCGGCGCGACGCCGCGGAGTACCTCGAGGGGCTTGAACTGCTGGCCAACATGCGGCTGTGCCCGAACGTGCCAGCCCAGCACGCGATTCACACCGCGCTCAGCGGCCTGCAGGACATCGGCGGCCTGCTGCAGCCCGGCGGGCGGCTGCGCGATCAGCGTGATCATGCGTGGCAGCGGATGACGGAGATACCCGGGGTGGACTGCGTCAAGCCGGCCGCCGCGCTGTACCTGTTCCCGCGCCTCGACCCTGACGTCCACAAGGTCAGTGACGATGAGCAGCTCGTGATTGACCTGCTTGAGCAGCAGCACCTGCTGCTCTCTCACGGCTCCGGGTTCAACCTGCCGTCCACCGACCATCTCCGCCTGGTGTTCCTCGCCGGGGTTGACGTGCTTGACGACGCGATCGGGCGGCTGGGCACCTTCCTTGAGTCGTATCACCAGTAGTCAGGACCGCAGGTACAACAGCTGCCCGGGGCCGCCCGGTCATGCGGCACACTGCGGAGGTGAGGGTGACGATCCGCGTCCGGCCGGGCGCCAGGAACACCCGCGTCGGCGGTAACCACGGCGGTGCCCTGGTCGTCCGGGTGAGTGCGCGGGCGGTGGCCGGCCAGGCAACCGAGGCGGCGCTGGCCGCAGTTGCGGAGGCGTTCGGCGTCCGGCGCCGGTCAGTGACTCTGGTGGCGGGCGCAGCCAGCCGGACGAAGGTGGTCGACGTCGCAGGCGGCCAGCAGGCGATCCTTGACCAGCTCCGTTCCCGGTAGCCCGGCACACCGGCAGCCCGTCGCCTTCGCGGGCCGGACGGCCGTTTTCAGCTCACCAGCCGAGTTCGTCGAGGCGGTCGTCATCGATGCCGAAATGGTGGGCGACCTCGTGGATGACGGTACGGCGCACCTGCTCGACCACCTCCGCAGGGCTCCGGCAGATGGCGCAGATCGCCTGGTGATAGATCGTGATCCGGTCGGGCAGCACGCCCGCGTAATTTGTGCCGCGGCTGGTGAGCGGGAGGCCCCGGTACAGCCCGAGCAGGCCGGGGGGGCCGGGACCATGCTCGACCGTCACCGCCACGTTCTGCATCATCCGGCCGAGTTCGTCAGGGAGCCCGTCGAGGGCGGTGATGACCATCTCCTCGAACCGCGCGGGTGCCACGTCGATCACCAGCCCATTGTCAGGCAGCCAGGTACCGATCGCGGCGCCGGCGGTCACGCACACACCAGGCGGCCCGATCAGGCCAGGCTAAGATGATTACAGAACGTGACATCGACGCGAGCCACACCGCACAGTGCGCGGACGCCGCGGACGCCGACGGACCCCCAGGATGAGCGCCTCCCGGACTCGCCATATTAACCCGGACAAGCCTCCTACCTGCAGTGATGTTCAGATCGCCGGGCCGGCGGGTCGGCCGGTCTAGCCCTGTCAGCGCTTGCATACTCGTCGCATGGGCCCGATAGCGTTCCGTAATCAAGCGCAGAAGCGTGCGCTGCGGCCCGCGATCTACTGGAGACGCCGTTTCGTGGCGCTCGTCGTCGGCTTCGGCGTTCTCTCCGTGGTCGCCTGGGCCTTCTCGGGCGTGCTCGCCGTCAGCCGGGCGGCCGGCTCGCCCGCCGCCGGATCGCCGTCCTCGGCGCAGCACGACCACCCGCTCGAGTTCGTCACCACGAGCCCGGCCGCCGCCGCGAATAGCTCCGCCAGTCCGGGCGCGTCGGCGAACCCTGCACACGGCAGCCGGCCAGCCAGCGGGCTCCCGGCCGCCGGCCGGCCCGGGGACTCTTCCCGCGCCGGGGCTCCGGAGCCGCCGCCTAACCGGCGAGCCTGCAGGCCGGGGAGCGTCGTGCTGAGCCTGTTCGCAAGCCAGGGCAGCTACGGTGCTGGCCAGCTCCCGGTATTCGATGTGGACGTGGTCTCCACCTCGGCCAGGAGGTGCACTTTCAACGTCGGTCCCAAGTTCCTCGCGCTTGTGATCACTTCAGGGGGAGCCAAGATCTGGAGCTCGGCGGACTGCGTCGCCGGGGCGGGATCACTGGTGACCGACCTGGTCAAGGGCGTACCTGCGGTGCTGCCCATCTCCTGGGGGCGGCAGACCTCAACGCCCGGATGCGCCGCCGTGGGCTCGCTGGTGCCCGGTGGCACCTACGTCGCCGCCGCCTCCCACGGAAGGCTCGTCAGCGAGAAGGTAGCCTTCCGGATCAGCTGACCGGCCCGTTGGCTGGCTACGCGTACCTTTCCAGGATCGACGCTTCCGCAAGCCGGGACAGGCCCTCCCGGAGGCTGCGGGCGTGCGGTCCGCCGAGACCCTCCACTCGCTGCAGGTCCTCGACGCTCGCGGCAAGGACCTTTTGCAGCCCGCCGAAGTGATCGATGAGGCGGTCCACCGCCTGCCGCGGAATCCGGGGGACCATCGCGAGCAGCCGGTACCCGCGCGGGCTGACCAGCTCGTCCAGCGCATCGGGACCGCTGAAGCCCAGAACCATCGCGACAGCGCTTGAGTCGAGGAGCTCGTCAGGCGGCACCTGCTCCAGCCTGGCGAGCACGGTGGCAGCAGCATGCGCGCGATCCCCGGCCGGCACCCGGACGTAGTCCCGCACGAGCAGCTCGCGGTCTTGTGCCGTCCCGGCGATAAGCTCGTTGAGCTGGAGCGCGAGCAGCCTGCCATCGGTGCCGAGTTCCACCATGTAGTTCTCGATCTCGGCCGCTATGCGCCGCACCATCTCCAGCCGCTGCGCCACAGCCGTAACGTCACGCACGGTCGCCAGGTCCTCGATCTCGAGCGCGGACAGCGCGCCGGCGACTTCGTCGAGCCTGAGCCGGTACCGCTCCAGCGTCGCCAGCGCCTGGTTGGCGTGCGACAGGATGGCCGCGGAGTCCTCGAGCACGCACCGGTCACCGTCGATGTAGAGCGCGATGATCCGCATCGACTTGCTCACCGAGATCACCGGGTGCCCGGTCTGCCTGGCGACGCGCTCAGCGGTCCGGTGGCGGGTGCCCGCCTCGTCGGTCGGGATGGCCGGATCGGGGACGAGCTGGACTGCCGCCCGCACGATCTTGCTCGCCGACCCGTCAAGGACGATCGCGCCGTCCATCTTCGCCAGCTCCCGCAGCCGGGTCGCAGAAAAGGAGACATTCATCTCGAAGCCGCCGGAGCAGATATTCTCGACCGCCTGGTCGTGACCCAGCACGATGAGGGCCCCGGTGCTGCCGCGGAGAATCCGCTCTAGGCCGTCGCGGAGCACAGTGCCAGGCGCCAGCGCTGCGAGCGCGGCGCGACGGCGCTTTTCCCGGCCTTCGCTCACTGCAGGCACGTGACCCCCGGACAGTTGGTCATTACTGCGAGTGTAACGGCGGCTGGACGCGCGCCGACGGCTTCGGGCCGGTTGCCCGGTCCAGGACCAGGCCCGCCCGGCTCACCGCGGCTCACCCGCCCAGCGCCGGCTCACCCGCCGAGCCCCAGCGCGATCGCGTGTGCGACATCGGCCGCCTCCCGGACGTCCATCCGGGTGCCGATGCCAGCCAGGCTCCCAGCGGAGCCTGCCTGCCGCAGCGGCTCCAGGCTGCCCGGCGGCACTATCGCGCGCCGGAATCCCATCCGCTCCGCCTCGGCCAGCCGCCTCGGCAAGCCTGCCACCCGGCGGATCTCGCCGGCCAGCCCCACCTCGCCGATGGCGGCCAGGCTGCCCGGCACGCTGAGGTTGGATGAAGCGCTGGCCAGCGCGAGCGCGATTGCCAGATCCACCGACGGCTCAGTCAGCCGGACTCCGCCCACAGTGGCGGCGTAGACGTCCTGCTTGCCGATGGCTACGGAGGCCCGCCGCTGCAGGACAGCGATCATCATGCCCACCCGCGAGGAGTCAAGGCCGGACGTCACCCTGCGGGTCAGCTCCGCGGTCGACGCGCAGATAAGCGTCTGCACCTCGGCCACGAGCGGACGGCGGCCCTCCAGGGTGACGGTGACGCAGGTGCCAGGCACCGGGTCGGGCAGCCGGGACAGGAACAGCCCGCTGGGATCAGGCAGCTCGGCCAGGCCATCCTCGCCCAGCTCGAAGCAGCCGATCTCGTCGGTCGGCCCGTACCTGTTCTTCAGGGCGCGGACCATCCGCAACTGCGCGCGGGAGTCCCCGTCGAAATGCAGGACGACATCGACCAGGTGCTCCAGTGACCGTGGGCCCGCGATGGAGCCGTCCTTAGTGACGTGACCGACTAGCACCGTGGTCAGCGTGCGCTGCTTGGCCAGCGCGGTGAGTGCCGCGGTGATCTCGCGGACCTGGGTAACGCCACCGGGAACGCCTTCGACCCCGGCCGCGCAGATGGTCTGCACGGAGTCCACGATGAGCAGCCGGGGATCGACCGCATCCACGTGCTCAAGCAGCGCGGCGAGATCGGTCTCCGCAGCCAGGAAGAGCCCCCTGCTGACCGCTCCGGTCCGGTCCGCCCGTAGCCGGACCTGCGCGGCGGACTCCTCCCCGGTCACGTAGAGGACCGGACCGTTGCTCGACGCCAGCGCACCGGCCTGCAGGAGCAGGGTGGACTTGCCGACACCGGGCTCGCCGGCGAGCAGCACCACCGCGCCGGGGACGAGGCCGCCGCCGAGCACCCGGTCCAGCTCGCCTAGCCCGGTCGGCCTGGCGTGCGCCGCGGTGGCGTCGATGTCGGCGATCGGCACCGCGCCTGATCCGCCGGGAGCCGGCCGGGCCGGCTGCAGCGGCACCCGCGAGCCGGTGCGCGCCAGGGCGAGCGCCAGGGCGGACGCCGGGGCCCTGGCCTCAGCGACGGTGCCCCAGCCATGGCATTCACCGCACCGTCCCGCCCACTTAGTGCTCTGCCAGCCGCACTCCGCGCACTGGTAGAGCATGGCCGTCCCCGACTTTCCCATGGCGAGCACGGTAACGGCTGGTACTGACACCGGCCGGTACGGACACTGGCTCGGCCTGGCCAGTCCGGCGCGCTGGCCGGCATAAGCTGGCCACGCAGGATTCAATTGGCCGCTGCCTACCACAACAGGCAGGGACTCGAAACGGAGCGCTGAGCGGGACCTGGAGCACCAGAGCAAGGCCGGTCAGAGCAGGACCGGTCAGAGCAGGACCGGTCAGAGCAGAGCCGGTCAGAGCAGAGGAGGCGTCGTGGGTCACGCCGCCCGGGTAGGCGATGTGCCGGTGGCGTTGTCGACCGCGTCGGTCTTCCCTGAACGAGTGCCGGATGCCTTCGAGGCGGCGGCCCGCCATGGCTACGACGGCGTCGAGGTGATGGTGTCCGGCGACCCGATCAGCCAGGACGTGGACGTGCTGCGCCGGCTGGCCGAGTATCACGGCGTGCCTGTTCTCGCCGTGCACGCGCCGTGCCTGCTGATCACTCAGCGGGTCTGGGGACGTGACCCGTGGGGCAAGCTCGTCAGGGCCAGGGAGGTGGCCGAGAAGCTCGGCGCGAAGGTCGTCGTGGTGCATCCGCCATTTCGCTGGCAGCGGGAGTACGCCAGGGAATTCGAGGATGGCCTGACCCGGATGGATCAGGAGACCGACGTGGTCTTCGCCGTCGAGAACCTCTATCCGCTGCGGGCGCGGGGTGCCGAGGTAACGGCCTACTCGCCGCACTGGAACCCGGTGGAGCTCGACCACGCACCCGCCACGCTGGACCTCTCCCACACTGCCGTCTCCGACTCTGATGCGATGGAAATGGCGGAGCAGCTCGGGGACCGGCTGGCGCACGTCCACCTGGCGGACGGCACCAAGCCGGGCCTGCCTGACGAGCACCTGGTCCCTGGCCGGGGCAGCCAGCCGTGCGCGCAACTGCTGGCGCGGCTCAGGTCAGCCGGATACGGCGGAATGGTGGTGCTTGAGGTGAGTACCCGCCGCGTCGCCACTCGCGACGAGCGTCAGGCCGATCTCGCGGAGTCGCTCGCATTCGCCCGCCGCTACCTGTCGGGCGACGAGATACCCGGTGACGAGACGGCCGGTGACGAGACGGCCGGTGACGAGACGGCCGGTGACGAGACGGCCGGGAATGAGACGGCCGGGGTCAAGCGTCGATAATCAGCGTAACGGGACCGTCGTTGACCAGCTTTACCTGCATATGCGCACCGAATACCCCGCAGAACACCTGCCCGCCGAGGTCGCGGAGCGCGTCGGTGAACACATCGACCAGGGGCTGCGCGACCGGGCCCGGCGCCGCGGCCTGCCAGGTCGGCCGCCGGCCCTTGCTGGTGTCGCCATAGAGCGTGAACTGGCTGACCACCAGCAGCGGCGCGCCCGTTGCCGCGCACGATTGCTCGTCGGGCAGAATCCGGAGATGGTAGATCTTCCGGGCGAGGCTCGCCGCCTCGCCGGGGGTGTCCGAATGGGTCACGCCGACCAGCACCACCAGGCCAGGCGAGGGCAACTCGGCCACCGTCAGGCCGGCCACCTCGACGCTCGCCTGGCTGGCACGCTGGACTACAGCTCGCACGAGAAGGCATTCTTCCGCCCATGACGTCAGACAGCACTCGCCGGCCCAGTCCGGCCACTCTCATAACCGTCGCGCCCACCGGTGCCGAGTCGGAGAAGTCGGCCGTGCCCGCGCTTCCGGTCACGCTCGACGAGCTGGTTACGGCAGCGAAGGACTGCCGAGCGTGCGGCGCCGCCGTCGTGCACGTGCACATCAGGGACGGCCAGGGCCGTCCCACCCTGGACGGGACGCGGCTGGCCGACACCGTGCAGGCGCTCCGTGCGGGCACCGACCTGATCGTCCAGCTGTCCACCGGCGGCGCGGTCAGCGACGGTTTCGAGCCGCGGCTGGCCGTGCTGGACGCCTTGCCGGACGCCTGCTCACTCACCTGCGGAACGGTCAACTTCGGCGACGAGGTGTTCGCCAACCCGTGGCCGTTCATCCGCGAGCTCTACGCCAGGACCAAGGAACTCGGCGTGGTACCCGAGTTCGAGCTGTTCGACCTGGGCCACGTGGCGACGCTGCACCGGCTGCTCGACGACCTCGGCGAACCGCACGGCGGCCATGTTCACTGTGACCTGGTGATGGGGGTGCCCGGCGGGATGCCAGGCAACGCCGCCACGCTGGTCCAGGCCGTGGCCGCACTGCCGGCCGGCGCCACCTGGTCGGCGACCGGGATCGGCCGCACCGCGCTGCCGGTGATGTTCGCGGCGCTGGCGGCCGGCGGTCACCTGCGGGTCGGCATGGAGGACACGGTCACCTTCGCCGGTGGCCGCCCGGTGACCGGCAACACCGAGCTGGTCCAGCGCGCCGCGGCGCTCGCGGAACTGGCCCAGCGCCCGGCCATGTCCCCGGAGCAGGCCCGCGCGATGCTGGGGGTGGCCGGTCATCACTGAGAACCCGGTGGTCGCCGAGGTCGTCAGGTCCGGCTTCGCCGAGTCGAGGCACCGCGCCGCGATCGCGGCGCTGAACGCGGACGGCACGGTGGCGCTGGCAGCTGGCCTGGCGGCGGAGCCGGTGTTCCCCAGGTCATCGAACAAGCCGATCCAGGCGGCGGCGATGCTCGGCTGCGGCCTCGACCTGGACGGGAAGCTACTCGCGCTGGCGGCGGCGAGCCATTCAGGCGAGGACTTCCACGTCGCCGGGGTGCGCGAGATCCTGGCCCGTTCCGGGCTGGCCGAGGGCGCGCTGCGGTGCCCCCCGGATCTGCCCATTGATCCCTCGGCCCAGCGCGCGCTGCTGCGTAGCGGCGGCGGGCCGGACCGGATCCACATGAACTGCTCGGGCAAGCACGCGGCCATGCTGGCCACCTGCGTCGCGGCGGGCTGGCCCACCGGCAGCTACCGCGACCCCGATCATCCGCTGCAGCTTCAGATCAGGCGGATCCTCGAGCGGCTGGCCGGCGAGCAGGTGGCCGCGGTCGGCGTGGACGGCTGCGGCACGCCGGTGCTCGCCATCTCGCTGACCGGCGTCGCGCGCGCGTTCCGGGCGATGGTCCTCGCGGCGCCGGGCTCGCCGGAGCGCAAGGTCGCCGACGCGATGCGCGCGTACCCGGAGTGGACCTCGGGCACCGCGCGTCCCGAGCGCGCCCTGATGGCGGCCGTCCCTGGCCTGCTGCTCAAGTCGGGCGCGGAAGGAGTCGAGGCGTTCGCGCTCGCCGATGGCCGGGCCGGCGCGTTCAAGATCGACGACGGCGGTCAGCGCGCCCGGCCAGCGGTGACCGTGGCGCTGTTGCGTGCGCTGGGGACGGACGAGACCCTGCTAGCTGGCCTGTCCGCACTGGGCGCCCCAGCGGTGCTCGGCGGCGGCCAGGTGGTTGGTGAGATCCGGGTGAAAATACCCAGAGAGCCTTAACGGGAGACGCCGGCTGGCCAGTTTTGCAATTGCAAGCACTAGCGGCGAGAATTGAGTCATGAGCCCGGTTAGTGTTCCCGCGATAGGTGCCTACATCCGCGAGCAGCGGGAGCAGGCCAGAATCTCACTTCGCCAGCTGGCCCAGGCGACGGGTGTCTCCAACCCGTACCTAAGCCAGATCGAGCGCGGCCTGCGCAAGCCAAGCGCAGACATCCTGCAGCAGCTCTCGAAGGGTCTGCGGATCTCGGCAGAGGCGCTGTATGTGCAAGCCGGCTTCCTTGAGGACCGGCCGTCAGGGCAAGGGGTACGGGAGGCAGTCCTGACCGACCCGGAGCTCACCGAGCGGCAGAAGCAGATGCTCCTCGAGATCTACGACTCATTCAGGAACGAGGCGGCCCTGGACGCCGAGGACCGCGAGACAGCGGAACCGGCCGACGCGGGACTCGATCCGGCCGCGCTGGCCTGGCCAGAGCTGGCCGGAGGTCCGGGCGGAGCGGCGCAGGCCGACCCGGCGCTGGAGGAGGCGGCGCTGGAACAGGCGGCCCTGGAAGAAACAGCGCTGGAGGAGGCGGTCCTGGAACAGGCGGCCCTGGAAGAAACAGCGCTGGAGGAGGCGGCCCTTGAAGAGGCAGCAGCCCTGCGAGAGGCGGCCCTAGAGGCGGCAGCCCTGCAGGAGGTGGCGCTGGAGGCGGCAGCCCTGCAGGAGGTGATCCTGGCGCAGGCGGCGGTGGTGGCGCAGGCGGCCAAGGAGCTGGCAGTCCAGGAGCAGGCAGTCCAGGAGCAGGCAGTCCAGGAGCAGCCGGCCGGGGAGCATGCAGCCCAGGCGCCGAAGGGCCGGGGCCCGGGCGGGGCGGCGCCGAAGGCCGGGGCGAAGCGGCCCGCGCGAGGGCGGGCGGCAAAGGATCAAGGCCCAGAAGGTGCCGGCCGGCAGCAGGCCGGCCCTGGCGGGGCGGCGCCGAAGGCCGGGGCGAAGCGGCCCGCGCCAGCGCGGGCGGCCAACAGCCAGGCGGCCAACAGCCAGGCGGCCAAGAAGCAGGCAGGTCCTGCCAAGACACCGGCGCGGAAGCCGGTCAACAAGGCTCCGGCGACGCAGGCCGGACCGGACGGGACCGGACCGGACGGGACCGGACCGGACGGGGCGCGACCGAGCCGGCCCGCGAACCCCACTTCCAGGGTAGGCACAGGCAACGGCGGCCAGGCTGGCAGAGCGCGCGCGAGCACGGCCCGCACCAGATAGCCTGAAGCCGTGTTCTCGAACTTCGGCGCGTATAGCGCGCTCGGCTGGTTCTTCGAGGTGCTCCTCCTCGCGGCCTTTGTCATCGAGGCGTGGGCCCTGGTGGACGCGTTCCGGCGCCCGTCCGGCGCCTTCGTGGCCGCCAGTAAGCAGACCAAGCCTCTCTGGCTGGTCATCCTGGGAGTTTCCGCGGCCGTTGGCTTCGGCTTCGCCGCATATCGCCTTGGCGCGCTATCCATCCTGCCCATCGCCGCTTTCGTAGCGGCGGCGATCTACCTGACCGATGTCCGGCCCAAGGTCAGGGAGTTCCGCGGCGGGTCATCTCACCAGGGTCCTTACGGCCCCTGGTGAGACCTGGCGCCCGGCCGCTGGCGCTGCCTGCATTAAGCTGCTGGCCGTGAGTGGGGCCCGATGAGCGAGACTAACTGGCGCACGCACCGCCTCGAGCTTGACGACCAGACCTTGCGCGAATGGGACGCGACGGTGCTGGACTCCGGCCGGGACGCGATCGTGCTTGACACCTCTGCGTTCTATCCAGGTGGCGGCGGTCAGCCACCTGACCAGGGCGTGCTGCTGTGGGGTGGCGTGCAGACCCGGATCGTCGGCGTGCGCAAGGGCGACGATCTCTACCTCATTCCGGCCGAGGATGATCCGGTGCCGCCCGCTGGGACCACCGTGCGCGGCGCCGTCGCGGATGAGCGGCGCACGGCGCTCATGCGCACCCACTCCGGCCTGCACGTCCTGTGCGGAGTCGTGTTCCGCGATTACGGTGCGCTGGTGACCGGCGGCAACATGGAGCCATTCAGCGCCAGGATGGACTTCGACCTGCCGCAGCTGCCGGAAGGCTTCAGGGACGCGGTCGAAGCTGCCTGCAACACCGAGATCAGCGCCGGGCGCCGGATCGATGTACGGGTGCTGCCGCGGCAGGAGGCGTTCGACCTCCCGGACATCATCCGCACCGCTACCAACCTGGTTCCGCCGGATGTGAAAGACGTGCGGATCATCGACATAGTCGGCCTCGATCAGCAGGCGGACGGCGGCACGCACGTCGCCACGACCAGCCAGATCGGCAAGATCCAGGTCGTCAAGATCGAGAACAAGGGGAAGGGATTCCGCCGCCTGCGGATCCGCATCGCCGACTAGCAGCTGTTCAGCACCGCTTGTCCCGGCCGGACGGGTCCGGCAGGTTCGACGGCATGGCGGGGCGATCGCGTTAAGTACCGCTTGTCCCGGCCGGACGGGTCCGGCCGGTTCGACGGCACGGCGGGGCGATCGCGTTCACCGTAGCTTTCTTCCGGCCGGACGGCGCCGGCTGGCTCAGCGGCCTGGCGGAAAGCTCCCGTTCAGGATGGAAACAGCAGGAAAGCGGCGGGAACGGTGACGACCAGCACCGCCACAGCGCAGACCATGGCGATGGCCGGCCAGGGCAGCCTAGGTGCCGGGCGGAGCAGCCGGGAGACCCGCGCCGCGACCTGGCCGTCGGCCCCGTGGTCCGAGACGGCGAGGCTGCCGAGCGGAGCCCGGCCGCCGCCCGCCGCGCCGACCCTGATCAGGGCGGTGGCTAGTTCCCTGGCCGCCACCGGCCGGTGGCGGAGGGCCTGGTCGTCGGCGAGCATCTCGACGAGCAGGGCCACCGCGGCGTGGGCCTGCCGGGCCGTCACCGACCAGCTGAAGGCTTGCAGCAGCGCGGTAAACGGCAGCAGCACAAGATCATGCCGTTCCCGCAGGTGCGCCCGCTCGTGGGCCAGCACGGCGGCGAGCTCGGCCTGGTCCAGCAGGTCCAGCGTGCCGGCGCTGATCACGATCGCCGACCGCAGGCCGGGCACGCAGTAAGCAGCCGCCGCGGGGTGATCGACCACCAGCGCACCGGGAACCTTAGGGTCGCCATGGGCGAGTAGCGTGAGCAGCGCCCGCTGTCGCCTGCGGGCCCGCAGTACCGCGGCGGAGGCGGCGAGCAGTGCTCCGCTGAGCAGCAGCAGCAGCACGGCGCCGGTCGCCAGGGACAGCAGGCGGATTGCCGCCGGGAGGCTGCGGGCCCCGGCCGCGGCCACACCGCGGCCCGCGATCAGGCGGTAGGCCAGCGCATAAGCCCCCCTGACCACCCCGGGTCGCTGATCCGCGCCCAGGCCGGCCAGCGCCCCGATGGCGGCGAGGCCCCAGCCGAGCCCGATCGCCTGCCAGAGCAGGATCGCCGCCGCGGGCGACCTGCGCGGCCAGCGAGCGGCGGCGAGCGCCGATGCGGCGGGTACGCAGGCGACCGCGACGGCGGCCAGGATGAGGACTGCGGCGGGCACCCGCGGTCACTCCCTGGTGCCGGTATCCAGCGCCCCGAGCGCCCGGCGCAGTGCAGCGGCCTCGGTGTCGGAAACGCTGCGCGCGAACCTGGCCAGTGCCGCCTGCCGGTCGCCGGTTTGTTCCAGCGCGTTCAGCATCAGCTCGGTCACATACCCCTCCCGGCTCTCGGCAGCGCGGTAACGCCAGGCGCGGCCATCTCGCTCGCGCCGCGCGAAGCCCTTCTTGGCGAGCCGGTCAAGGACAGTCATCACCGTCGTGTGCGCCAGGTCACGTTCGGTCAGCCCGCTGCTGACCTGGCGGACCGTCAGCGGGTCCCGGCTCTCCCAGAGAATGTCCATGATCGCGCGCTCAAGCTCGCCAAGGCGGTTCACGGGCGCCAGATTACCTTCGCGCGTCGCCGCTGGGTAGCCTCACCCAGGTGAGGATCACTCTGGTGACCGGCGATATCACCGAGCAGCAGGTCGACGCAGTGGTCAACGCGGCGAACTCGGCGCTGTTGCCCGGTGGCGGGGTGGACGGCGCCATCCACCGGCGCGGCGGCCCGGCCATCCTGGCCGCCTGCCAGGAACTGCGGGCGGGCTCGCATCCTAACGGGCTGCCCGCGGGCCACGCGGTGTCGACCACCGCGGGCAACCTGCCGGCGCGATGGGTGATCCACACCGTCGGGCCTGTTTACTCGCGGTCCGAAGACCGCAGCGCGCTGCTCGCGTCCTGCTATACCAGTGCGCTGCGGGTAGCCGGCCAGCTGGGGGCCCATACGGTCGCGTTTCCGGCCGTTTCCACCGGCGCATTCGGCTGGCCGGTCGACGACGCGGCGCGGATCGCGGTCGCGGCGGTCCAGCAGAGCGGCGTGCCGGTCGACGAGGTTCGTTTCGTGCTGTTCAGTCAGGACGTGGCTGGCGCGTTCGCGCGCGCGCTGCGGTCAGTTCCCGGACAGTAGCGGATCGGGATGCGCACGACCCGCTCGCGCCTGGCCGCCATCGCGGTTGGCCTGGCGCTGGCCTGCGGCGTGCTCATCGTCGCCGCCAGCCGGCATCCGGCCCAGCCGTCGCTGGCGCTTGAAGGGATCGCCCAGGACCCATGTGCCCCGCAGGCGGTCCTTGCCGTGCCTGACGGCATCAGGGGGTGGTACCTGCCTGGCAGCAGCGTGCTACGGTCCAGCGGCGGTGTCTACGCTGCCCCGGGGCGGATCATCCCGGTGACGCCCGCGGCGGCGGCATGTGTCCGCGCGGCCGTTCGCGCGAGCCGGCAGTGGCTGGCCGGCGGCACCATCCCTGGCATTACGGGTCAGCAGCGATCGATGGCCACCCGGGCGCTGCTCGACCTGCGGCTGCTGACCCGCCCGGATGGGGCCGTGGTGGCCGCCTGGCACGGGGCCTGGCGGTATGCCTGGCCGCGCGATTCCAGCTGGGTGGCTGTCGCGCTCGCCGACACGGGTCACCTGGCGGACTCGTTCCGTGTCCTGCGTTTCCTGCAGCGGATGCAGCTGGCCAGCGGCACCTGGGCGGCCAGGTACTGGCCAGATGGCGCGGGCCCGGTGCAGGATGGCCGGCCAGCCGAGCTGGACGCCACCGGATGGGTTCCGTGGGCTGTCTGGTGCTGGGCCGCGGCCCGGGGCCCTGGCGACCGTGCGGGCCGCCGCCAGCTGGCGCTGTTGTGGCCGATGGTCGAGGCGGCCGCCGGCGCTGCCGACCGGTCCCTGACAGCCGACGGCCTGCCTGCCGCCTCGATGGACTACTGGGAGGACTCCACGACGGTCACGCTCGGTACTGCGGGGCCGCTACTGGCCGGCCTGCGGGCTGCCGCGGATCTGGCCGCTATGGTCGGCGCCCGGGCTGACGCGCAGCGCTGGTCAGCTGCCGCCGCGCGGCTGGCCGGCGCCATAGCGCTGCAATTCGGGCGCTCTGGCTATCATCGGCTGCCGCACGACGCGTCGGGGGCGGACGCGGCCATCGCGTTCCTCGGCCCGCCGTTCGCGGCGGCGAGCCCCGGTGTTGAACATGCAGCGCGGATCGCGGAAGCCGCGCTGACGCTGCCAGGCGGGGGGCTGCGGCCCGGCACCTCATGGCCAGGCGGCACCACCGTGGCCTGGACACCCGAGACCGCGTTCTTCGCGGTGCTGTGGGCGTCAGCTGGAGATCGTCAGCGGAGTGCTGCCATCCTGGCCTGGCTGGCCGCGCACCGGACCAGCCTGGGAGCGCTGCCTGAGCAGGTGAACGCGCGCGGGAAGGCTGTCTCGGTGGCGCCGCTGGCCTGGACCGACGCTGTCGTCCTGCTTGCCCTGCTCGCCCAGCGCCAGCGGCTGGCGGTGCCCCCGGTGTCCCCGGTGTCCCAGGTGTCCCGGGTGCCGCGGGTGCCTGCACCCGCTGGTACTGGCGAGATGCGACACTAGGGCTGTATGCCTGCGCCCAGATGCCCCGCCTGTATGCCTGCCCGCACGTCCCCGAGGGCGTTAGCGGGCCTAAGCCGGCCGTCAGCGGGCCGTCATCGGGCACCACGGCCGCGGCCCCGCGGGCCGGCCCTGATCACGGAGCTCAGCAGCCAGGAGGACACCGATGTCCGCAGAATCTCCGCGCTTCCGGCCGATCCTTGACCGATTTGCACCTTACCTGCCGGGCAAGGCACCGGCGCCGGGCGCCAGGTCTTTCAAGCTTTCTTCCAACGAGTCTCCGTTCGGCCCGCTCCCGTCGGTCCTGAAGGTCATCGCCGAAGCCGCCGTGGACGTCAACAGGTACCCGGACAACGGCGCGGCGGAACTTACCGGGGCCATCGCGGCGCATTTCGGGGTGCCGGCGTCGCACGTCGCGGTCGGCTGCGGTTCGGTCGGGGTGGCCCAGCAGCTTCTTGAGGCGGTCGGCGAGCCGGGCGCTGAGGTGCTCTACGCGTGGCGATCGTTCGAGGCCTATCCGTACCTGTCCGACCTTGCGGGAGTCACCTCGGTGCGGGTGCCGCTGCGCGACGAGACGCACGACCTGGCCGCGATGGCGGCCGCGGTCACCAGCCGGACCAGGCTGCTCTTCGTGTGCAACCCGAATAACCCGACCGGGACGGTTGTGCGCCGCGCCGAGCTGGTGGAGTTTCTCGACGCGGTGCCTGGCGATTGTCTGGTCGTCCTGGACGAGGCGTATTCGGAGTATGTCCGCGACCGCGATGTGCCGGACGGGCTGACGCTGTACCTGGACCGGCCCAACGTGGCCGTGCTGCGGACTTTCTCCAAGGCCTACGGGCTGGCGGGCCTGCGGGTCGGCTTCCTGGTCGGGCACGAGCCGGTGGCCGCCGCGGTCCGCAAGACGATGCTGACCTTCACGGTGAACTCGCTGGCGCAGGCGGCCGCTGTCGCGTCGCTGGCCGCCGAGCCCGAACTGCTCGACCGGGTCGGGGCGGTCGTCGCCGAGCGGCACCGGGTGGCAGCGGAGCTGGCCGGCCAGGGCTGGACGGTCCCGCCCACCCAGGCCAACTTCGTCTGGCTGCGGCTCGGTGACGATACTGCCGACTTCGCCGCCACCTGTGATCGCGCCGGGATCAGCGTCCGGCCGTTCGCCGGCGAGGGCGCCCGGATCTCCATCGGTGACCGGTCGGCCAACGACGCGTTCCTCGAAGTCACCGCGGGCTACCCGCGCCGTCATTGACCGGGAGCCTGGCGGCGGTGCAGGTTCATGTCATCCACGAGAACCCCGACTGGTATGCGCCGCTCGGGGCGGTCTTCGATGCCGCAGCCGTGCCGCACGAGCAGTGCCTGCTCGGCGAGGCGGTGCTCGACCTGAACGAGCCGCCGCCGCCCGGGGTGTTCTGGTCCCGGATGAGCGCGTCCTCGCACACCCGCGGCCACCCGCACGCCAAGGATCAGACCCGCGGGGTGCTTAGCTGGCTGGAGTCACACGGCCGCCGCGTGGTGAACGGGCGGCGGGTGCTCGAGCTGGAGATGAGCAAGGTCGAACAGCTCACCGCGCTGCGCGCCGCCGGGTTCGACGTGCCGCGCACGGTGACCGTCGCGGGCAGCACAGCGCTGGCGGCCGCGGCACGCAAGCTGCCGGCGCCCTTCATCAGCAAGCACAATCAGGGCGGCAAGGGACTTGGCGTGCGCTTGTTCGACCGCCACGATGATTTCGATGCCTATCTGAACTCGGCCGAGTACGAGCGGCCCGTGGACGGCATCACGCTGCTGCAGGAGTACCTGCGGGCCGCCGAGCCCCGCATCACGAGGGTCGAGGTGATCGGCGGCGAGTTCATCTACGCGATCACCGCTGATACCGCGCTCGGCGGCTTTCAGCTTTGTCCCGCTGACGCGTGCGCGGCCGATCAGGCGAGCGGGCCGGGCGTGTTCACGCTACGGAAGGGCTTCGATCACCCGATAATCGGGCGATACCTGGATTTCGCCCGGCAGCAGGGAATCGAGATCGCCGGCTTCGAGTTCATCGAGACTACTGACGGGCGGCTCGTCAGCTACGACATCAACACCACGACCAACTACAACGCCAGCGTTGAGGCGACGGCGCCGCGGCCAGCGCTCCCCGCGGTGGCCGCTTTCTTCCGCCGCCTCCTGGCCGAAGAACGCGAGTCCCGCAGCACCCGCCCCGCTCCGCCCGCCCCGGCCCGCCGGGCCCGGCCCGCGGGGCGGGGCAGGCCGGGGTTCAGTGATCCAGGCTTGTACCGGATTTAGTGGGGACATATGGGATATCAGGTACCAGCTGAGCTACTAAATCCGGTACAAGTACTGGTTCTCCCCTGACGGGAGGCCCGAGTGTGGCAACGGGCGAGTGCGGCAAGGGGCGCGGCAGAGCCGGCCGGAGACTGCGCGGAGCGAATGGCGAGAGGAGCCGTGGATGCGGTTCGGATACTGGATGCCGATCTTCGGTGGCTGGCTGCGCAACGTCACGGACGAGGGGATGTCCATCTCGTGGCCCTATATTCGTGCCCTGGCCGTCGACAGCGAGCGGCAAGGCTTTGAGCTGACCTTGATCGCCGAGCTCAACCTCAACGACATCAAGGGCCACCATGCACCGTCCCTGGACTGCTGGACGCTGGCTCCCGCGGTGGCAGCGGTCACCGAACGGCTGGAGCTGATGCTCGCCGTCCGGCCCAATTACCATTCCCCGTCGCTGACCGCCAAGGCCCTGTCTACGCTGGACACGATCGCACCCGGCCGGATTTCGCTCAACGTGGTGTCGTCATGGTGGAAGGACGAAGCAGCCCAATATGGCGCGCCCTTCGATGTGCACGACGCCAGGTACGCGCGCACGCAGGAGTGGCTCGACGTACTGTCTCGGCTGCTGCGCGAGGATGCCGTGACGCATTCAGGCCCGCTCTACCAGCTCGACGCGGCCGTCCTTGAGCCGAAGCCCGGTCGGGTCCCGCCCATCTACATGGGCGGCGAGTCGCCTAAGGCCAAGGACGTGATCGCCAGCCAGTCGGATGCGTACGTCATGCACGGAGACGCGCCTGAGGTCATCGCGGCCAAGGTCGCCGAGCTGGACGCGCGGCGGGCGCAATCCGGGAGGCCGCCACTGGTATTCGGCGTCTCCGGGTACGTGATCTGCAGAGACACCGAGGCGGCGGCCAGGGCGGAGCTCGACAGGATCCTCGATGTCCGGTCCTCACCGGAGGCCTATGCCTCTTACCAGGACTTCATCGAGGGGTCGCAGCTCGAATCGCGGGTCTCCCTGGAGGAGTACAGCGTGTCCAACCGCGGGCTGCGCAGCGGCCTGATCGGCACGCCCGATCAGATCATCGAGCGCCTGCAGGCCTACGAGCGGGCCGGGGTCGGCCTGATGCTGCTCCAGTTCTCCCCGCAGCGCGAGGAGATGGCCAGGTTCGGCGCCGATGTGATCAGCCGCTACCCGGATCAGCCCGCGCCGCCGCCGGGCTGAGCCCGCAGGCCCGGCCAGCTGAGCCCGCAGGCCCGGCCAGGTGAGCCCGCCGGCCGCGGTGCAGGGCCAGCACCTGTGCTCAGCGATCCTGGCGAGGCTCAAGCTTCTCCACCAGCAGCCGGTAGAACTGCCGGGGGCGCCCTGGCTGCGGGGACCTGTTCGGTGGGAGCGGCCAGGCGAGCCCCTCCTCGACGAGACCGTGCAGCAGCCGCCTCGCCGTGCGCGGCGTCACCTCAAGCAGCCGCCCCGCAGTGTCCGCGTCCACGATCAGCGTGGCGCTGGCCTCAGGCAGCTTCTTGGCCAGCCGGGAGAGCGTGTCCAGGGCCCGCATCCGGCCAGGTGTCCCGGTGGCCGGAAGGCGCGGCGTGGGGACCAGCTGGTATCCCTCCTTCGCCAGGGTGAACCCGCGGCCAGGCGGCCCTAGATGAGCCCGTCCCATCGCAGCGCGGGCATGTGCCTCCGCCTCAAGGGCCGTCCGGCCCATGCCCACCCCGGACTCGATCGTGATCCCGAGCTCGCTGCGGGCGCGATCGGTGAATGGCGGCGCCCGGAAGCCGTCCGTCAGGCCGGCCAGCGAGCCGCGGGTAGCCGTAATCAGGAAGCCGTGATCGCTCACCGGGCTGACCGTCGCGTGTAGCCGCTGCGCCTCCTGGACAAGGAACCGCTGCACGGTCAGCCTTAGTTCCTCGCGCGACTGCCGCGGGGACGCGCGCCGCGCGGAGTCCCTGAGCGTCGGGATCTCCACGATGGCCATCGCGAGTTGCGCATCCTCAAGCCTGCGGTAACCGCCGAGCAGGGCAGCAGTCTGCAGCGCCCCTTGGATCGCACTGCCGGTGGGCCGCACGGTGAAGACCGGGACATCCGCAGCGGAGAGCCGGTTCGCCACAGTTTGCAGGCACGTGAACGCGACGGAGGACTCGTGCTTGCGCCAGAGCCGCTCGTGGAATGAGGCAAGTACCGCCGGGCTGGCCGGATCCTCGCGGACGTGCAGGCGGCGGGCGGCGATGCCGAGCTCGGCGAACGCACCTTCGACGTCGGCGCGGCTCAGCACGTCGATGCTGGCCCGGCCCAGGTCGCGATCGCCATCCCGGCTGGCGCGGAACAGCGCGGCATAGAGCGCGCTTCCGGCCAGCGGCACGAAGGTAGCCGGGGCGTTCAGCACCCCGGCTTTGCGGGCGACTTCGTAGGGGACCTGGCTGGCGAAAAGGCACGCGTCGATGGCCGGGCCCAGCCGCACGACCATGTCGGCGGCCTCATGCTCGTCCCGGTAGGCCGCAGCGACAAGCCGCCTGGCCGGCCCAGCTCCGCTGGCGGCTGCCTGATACCCGGCCGCTGAGGTGCCGGCCAGCATGACTCGCTCTACGAGATCGTGGGGTCCGATGACGCCGATGGTGAGCTCGCCGGAGACCTGCCGTAATGCGTTCATGCGATGTCGTATCCCATCGCTGGTGCGGGTCCCGCCCAGGCTGCGTGGCTGGCCGCGATCCGCAGCGTACGTCGTCCCGCTCGCTGCCGCGCGCCCGATATCTGCTCCATGCCCGTCCTGTCTCCGGCCGCTTGCCCGGCGATGTGCGAGTGCCCGCTGTTACATTTCGTAGCTCATGTAGACGATCACCGGAAGAGGCAATTATCTGTGCTCTGGCAGCGTCGGCATGGAAAGCATTATAAAAGTGAACGAAAAAGGCGAGCAAAGGCTGGCGAGTGACCGAGCCGTTGCCTCGGGGCGCCTTGTCACATTTTAGTCAGCGGCCGTCCCGGGCGGCGAGCGCGTCAGCCAGGTGCATCTCGCCACTCCGTTACCGCGCGCATCACCGGCAGCGGGCTGTGGACCAGCGGAGTCAGCTCATGGTCCACCCGCACCGGCACCACGTTCGCCGCGGGCCGGGATGCTGACCGCCACGCGGCGAGGGAGTGATCGTGCGGCTGGCGGCCGCCTGGTCCCGGTCCCCTGACGGCAGCGGGACGGCGTCAGCCGACGACCTCCAGATCGATGTCAGCGCCGAGGGTCGTGAGCCGGGCCGCTACCGAGGCGTGGCCGCGGTCGATTGGGTAACCGGGCGCGACGATGGTCTCGCCGTCCGCAGCGAGGCCGGCGAGCACGAGCGCGATCCCGGTGCGCAGGTCGTGCGCGATGACCTCGGTGCCTTTCAGCGCCATCGGGCCGTGCACGACGACCGCGTTCCCGACGACTTCTACCTTTGCGCCCATCTTGTTGAGCTCGCCGACGAGCGTGTAGCGCCCGTCGAAGATGGTTTCCCTGATGTAGCTGGTGCCATCGGCGATACCGGCCAGCGCCATGATGGGTGATTGCAGGTCGGTAGCGAACCCCGGGAACGGGCAGGTAATGACGTTGATCGACCGCAGCGGGCGCTCCCTGCGGACCTGCAGGATGGCGCCCTGGCTGGCGAACTCGACGCCCATCTGCTCCAGCTTCCACCGGACGACGCCGAAATGGTCCAGCGAGACGCCCACCAGGCTGAGCTCACCGCCGGTGATCGCGGCGGCCATCGCAAAGACGCCCGCGTCGATGCGGTCCGGCATCACGGTGTGCTCGACGGCAGTGAGCTCATCGACCCCGTGCACGGTCACGAAACCGGTGCCCCCGCCGCTGATCTGGGCGCCCATCTTGTCGAGGAAGGAGATGACATCGAGGACCTCTGGCTCAAGCGCTGCGTTGTCGATGACCGTGACACCCGGTGCCAGCGAGGCTGCCATGATCAGGTTCTCGGTACCGGTATGCGAGGGCGTGTCGAGATAAAGGTGCGCGCCGCGGAGCCCGTCTGCCTTGATGTGGATCTCGCTCTCGCCCTCTTCCACAATGGCGCCGAGGCGCGCGAAGCCCCGGTAGTGGAAGTCCAGGCTGCGGCTGCCCAGGTTGCAGCCGCCGATGCCCTCGAGGGTGGCCTCGCCGAGCCGGTGCAGCAGCGCGGGCACGAAAAGCACCGAACCGCGGAACCGGCTCGTTATCTCGGCCGGCAGCACCGAGCTGGTCAGCTTCGAGGCATCTACGACCAGGGTTCGCTCCGCCTCGTGGAACTTGACCACGGCACCGACGGCCTGCGCGAGCTCGACCGCGCGGCGCACGTCCTCGATGACCGGGACATTCCTGAGTACCGTGCGGCCCTTCTCGGCCAGGAGCGAGGCGGCGATCATCTTAAGGGCCGCGTTCTTAGCGCCCTGTACGAACACCGTGCCCTGGAGCGGGATCCCGCCTCGTACGCGGTAGCGGGTTTGCGGGCCGCTGCTCATATCGCTGGGGCTCCTGTCGGTCAATGGGTATGTCATGCCACTGCGCTCGCCAGCCAGCAGTGACGGTGCGGCCTGTGGCCAGCCCGGCCCCGGGCCGCCCGGCGGGGGCCCCTCCCGTGGCGTCCAGTATCCCACCGCGTTCCCGCCCCCTAGACCATGTCAGCAGTGTTACGTAACGTATCTGATTGAATTCAATGAGTAATAGGCGGGCTCTGTCCGTTAGCCCCAGCGCAGCCCCGTAAGGCTCTCGTAGGCCTGGATGTAGAGGTCACGAGTCTGCTCGACCACACGGGCGGGCAGCGGTGGCGGCGGCCGGGTGCGGTCCCAGCCCGCCTCAGGCGAAGTGAGCCAGTCCCGGACGAACTGCTTGTCGAATGAGGGCTGGCGACGGCCCGGAGCCCATTGCCGCGCCGGCCAGAATCTGGACGAATCCGGGGTAAGTACCTCGTCGGCCAGCCGCAGCACGCCACCCGAGTCGAAGCCGAACTCTAGCTTCGTATCGGCCACGATAATGCCGCGGCGGGCGGCGACCTCGGCGCCGCGCCGGTACACCTCAAGCGTGATGCGCTCCAGCTCAGCGGCCACGTCCGCGCCATGGAGCGCCGCGACGGCG
>Ga0187883_10000462_pt1 | contig 25417 bp, 22 predicted proteins | sample June2016WEW_20_1_2_FD_132966 | JGI IMG/M metagenome (GOLD analysis project Ga0187883, IMG submission 132966) | Peatland microbial communities from SPRUCE experiment site at the Marcell Experimental Forest, Minnesota, USA - June2016WEW_20_10 | ecosystem: Environmental > Terrestrial > Soil >...
ACGGCGATGATCTGCTCTTCGCTGAATCGACTCTTTCGCACGACTCCTCCTTAGACCCTGGGCGGGTCATCCTAAATGGAGAAGTCACATTTCCAATGGACTAATTTCTGGGGGGCAGGTCAACTGTCGCACTTCTCGATGAGTTCCCGAGCATTGGGCTGAATTGCAAATCCGATGACGTACAGATGTGTGTAGTTCTTGGCCCGTGCTTCGCGGGCGGCTTCATACACCAGCTTCTCACTAACAGCCCCGTTCTCTGGGCCGAAGACAAACGCAACTGGCTTTTCGGCTCCATTCGCTATGACAGCTTCTGCGGACAGTGAAAGACTTTTCGCAGGAGGTCGAACACTCTTGAGGGTGACGGTGCGGTTGCCTTCGAGCCGGAGCACGGGCGTCCTTCGCAAAATTTCAATCATACGATCTACAAACGATCCGTCTGCTGCTGTTCCCGGCGAATCAGAAGAAGAACCGACTTCCTCAAGATCACGAGGCGTGGGAATCGTCGCTTCAAAAGAGAACGGTCCAGTGACCCGAGTGATTTTGGAATCTGACTCAGGACGGTCAACGAGAACTTCTTCCTCCGGAGGTTCATTATTTGCGATGGATTTAAGGGTGACGTGAGGAACAATGCCGCCGACTTCTTCCCCCTTGTTGTTTTGCTTACGACGATAAACGAGACCCGCGACCGGGCCTCTTGACTCGTCTTTGAGTTCGTACCAAGAATAGGTGGCTGTCAACAGCCGTTGCCTTGCGAGGGCTAGCGGAACTCGGCTTGTATCAACCGTGATCCATCGTCGCCCCCACTGCTCCGAACAGTAAGCGGTGGTTCCACTCCCGCAGGTTGGATCGAGCACGAGATCGCCCGGATCAGTCGTCATCAATATGCAACGCTGCACTGCCAGATTCGAAGTCTGCACAACATAAAATTTCTCGCTAAACGTGCCCAGAATCGTATCGCTCCAAACGGTATCCAGCGACATCAAAGGGAAATCGTCTTCATATAGTTTGTAGGCCAATGAATTGCCTTGCTGCACTATTCGGTTCTGTTTAATTAGACTTTGCATCCCTTCGATATTTGTTGCCCAACGTCGAGTGTGTGCAGGCCGATAGACTCTTCCCCCAAATTCGAACGGATAGCTAGAGTGTTCGGACCAGTGCATCCGCGTGAGGTCTGCTGCACGGAAGCGTCGGCCTGTTGGTAGTTCAACGTCTCCTCTCGTCTCATCTTTCGTTAGCCGTCGCGAAGTACTATCTTTCAATTCAATCCAGGTGAAAGTACCCGCTTCAGATCGTTCCTGACGCGGTTTGAAAAGTTGATGGTATTTAACTTTCTCTTTATCTCTCGCATACCAGAGCAAGAAATCCGAAGTGGCCGGAAGCAATGTACTTCCGAGAGCAGAGGTTTTCGCAAACGCAATCACTGCAACCGCGTTCTTTGCTTCAAAAATCTCATCAAGGGCTGCCTTAACCAGATGAAGATTTCCATCGTTTATCTGAACGAAGATGCTTCCGCTGTGATGAAGAAGGTCACGGGCGAGCAAGAACCGATCTCGAAGAAAAGTGAGATATGAATGTAAGCCGAGTTCCCAAGTGTCCCGATACGCTTGAACCATTTCTGGCTCACGAGTCATGTCGTCATCGTCGTTATGACTCACATCTCTTTTGCGAACAAAAGGCTGAAAGTTCGAGCCAAACTTCACTCCGTATGGTGGGTCAAGGTAGATCATCTGAATCTGTCCACCCAGATTCTCGTAATGAAGCAGCGAGTTCATCACAACGAGCGAGTCGCCGAGGATCATTCGGTTGACCCATTTATCCTTGTGCTCATACGCTCGAAGAACTTGGTCGGTGATCGAGTGCTGCGGATCGCCGAACAGATCAAACATATCCGTCTGCTTGTCCCGCTTGTGGCCTTTCAGAGTTTCGAGAATTGCTTTCGTGGATAGACGCTCATGGATAAACAGGGGGAGAGTGGGCACATCAAACGAGAGGCGTTCCGCCTTGCCCGACCAATTCAGAAACGGCTTACTCATCGCCTTGAGTTCATGCACGGCCTTCTGAGCGGCGATAACGTGAGTGGTAGCGTCCTTTGTTTCCGGCTTGCCGTTGAGCTTCTTGCGTGCTTCTGAAAGTTCCGCTTCAGCCTTGGCGATGCGGGCTTCCCCTCGCTCACGGGCTGCGTTCTGACCATCCCACTCAAGGACAGGCGAGAGTGAATCATCGTAGCGGTACTTCTTCGGAGGCAACTTCTTCTTGAACTCAGATTGCGTCCCCACTTCGGGCCGCATTGGACTCTCGGACTCAGGATGTTTGTAACTTTTTGCTGTCTTGTTTTTGGGCGAGACTGTGGCAGTGCGGAGACGAGCCATTCGACAGAACTCCGTGCAAGATATAGGGGAAGAGAACCCGCTAGATTACACCACGAAGTGTATCGTGCCTATTTTGAAAACCGCTCGTCGATCTTTGCCATGATGACCTCAGCCCATTGGATACTTGCAGAGATTAACTTTTCCGTTCGTGGACTGCCCTGCGGCCCCCCGAACAGATCGTCAGCCGTCTGCATGTGCAGACTGGCGAGAATCGCAGCCATAATCCCGATGATGCGTTTTCGGTTCTCATCCACCACGGCATCCTAGCACACGTTTCGTTTTTTGTTCGCCATAAATAATCGGCGGTGACGCTATGATGGAAGGCAGAGGTCCAGTATGGAGATCAATCGTGCCACGGCTCTTGCGAAAGTTCTTGCTCGGGAGCGTGCGTTGGAAGCACGAGACCGGAGGGACGCTGCAATCGAAAAGGGGCAGTTGGGTGACAACACCTATCCGGGTTCAAAGAACTTCTCGGAGGCTGTGAACTTGATCGCTCAGTACCTTGACGATTTGGTCGAAGCCAAACTTTCCAGCATTCGTGACGCACATGCCCAGACCGGAATACCCATGACTGGGCAGACGGTCGAGCACGCGATGGAGGCGTTGCACGAGAGTCTTGACAATGTGATTTCAGCCCGAGTCGGATCATGGGGCGGATCCTTGGCCCTGGTCCAGCAGCGAACGGGAGGAACGATTGCAGGCGGTTCGGAGGCACTCGCCGAAGCCCAGCGAGAGCTTACGAGGCAAGCTGAGAAGCTCTATGAAAGGGCCGAGGCGAAGCTCGATGTGCTCTTGCAGATCGATCTCGCGGCTTCCGCAAAAGAGAAGAGTCCAGCCGAGGTGGCTCCAAAGACCCTGCGAATGGCGGCAATCTTGAGAGTGCTCATCGCTTCGCCTTCCGATGTTGCGGAACAGCGAGAAGTTCTGACGAACGTCATACACGATTGGAATGCAACGCACTCGTCGGCGGAAGGAATTGTGCTGATGCCTGTCAGATGGGAGACTCACGCACACCCTGCCACTGGAGACTACTCGCAAGGACTCATCAACAAACAGATCGTTGACGGCTGCGACATTCTGATCGCTGCGTTTTGGTCACGCCTCGGGACGGCCACGCCTGTGGCACCCTCTGGAACTGCTGAAGAAATCGAGAGACTTCGGTCGAAAGGCAAGAAGGTTCTGTTGTACTTCTCTACGGCACCGTTGCCACAAAGCCACGACCCTGGGCAATGGCAAAAGCTCAAAGAGTACCAACGAACTCTGCAACACGACTCTCTATATTGGAATTTCTCAACGTCTGAGGAATTGTATCGCGTGGCATCACGACACCTCGCGTCTGTGATCCATGAAATCTCTTCGGAGTTGGGCGAGGGCATCTCTGAATCGCCACGCGAGGTCAGGCCAGTTGCCGATAAGATCGAAGAGAAACCCCCGCGTGACTATGAAGAGGAACACAGACGGCTGGCGAAAGAGAAACTGAGCAGGTTAAACGAGGAGGCCACAGACGCGGTTTACTTTCTTCTGCACCACGGAGAGATGGAACTCGAAGAACTGCGTAGGCACTGCTGGCAAGACCCTATTTTCAACGACGCGGTACAACAAGCACGCCGAGAAGGATTGCTGATCGACCGTCAGAGTGGTAATCCGGGACGATCAAGCGTGCAATATTTCTGGAGGGTCAACCCGAAGTTTGAATCTATTCTGCAAGAGCTTCTGGGAAAAAGACAGCCACGATTTTTCCGATGACGATGACTAAGAATCTTCTCCCGTTTCTTCTTCCCCGCTCTCGACTTCAATAGGTCCGATGATCCGATCCAGCCGTTCCTTCGCAAGAGACTGGAGACGCACCGCCTGAAGATGCAGCGTTCTTCGCAGACCTTTTTGGACCTTTCGCTCAACGATGATCTTCGCGAGGTCGGCTATCGTCGCAGCACGCTGGGCGATTCTGATGTCAGGGTTCTGGCGGGCTTCGTAGATCGGGGATGGCATTCGCTGGGCATTCCAGCCTCGCCCGGAAATTCAACCTTGATGTAGTCACCGCATTCGTACACTGACATTCTCACGCTCGTAGAAACTCGTCGTACGTCATAAACGCATCGTCTTTGAAGAATACGACTACTGGAATGCGGGCGTTCTTCCCGAGTTGTTCTTGGACATCCTGTGCGATTCCGTAAGCCTCTGCTCCATGCCGCTTATAGATGTCTCCGAGAAAACCAAACGCATCATGCGTGGACACGCCTGCGTAGCCCAGTTCGCCGAGAATTTCCTCAATAACTCCCGACGGTGCAGTTGCAGCAGGGCCGTCATCGGGATCAAAGAACGCTTCCCATGTCAGCGGGTTTGATCGAATAATGTCGTAGTTGCACCGCAGTTCGATGCCACGCTGTTCGATCTTTGACAAGATCGTGTGCCATTCATCACCCGAAATCCAATGCCAGTTCTCGTTTTCATAAGTGCCCGTGGCATCAACAATTCGGCTGTCAGCCTTGGGCCTGACGGCTATCACGGTTCCCGTCGGCCCCGCATATTGTTCAGCCACGCTGCGAACCGGGGTACAAAACACAGCTTTCAAACGTGAGTTGTGAACCGAAGGTCGAGTTACTGGCTTTGGCGTTCCGTGGAACAACGCGTTGGCTTCGAACTGGTCTTTGGTCGGTAACGATGACACGGTCTGCACACTCTTTGGGATCAAGAAACTGGCTGGCACTGACCGCCAGCCCTCGTAATCCATCTCGTCATTGTAGTGCGACAATCGCCGTCACTGAATCTTGTCAGTCAGCAGTGCGTCGAGAGCCTCCCGCCTGAACATCTCGGGAAATGTCTCCTCAATCTCTGAGTCAATCTCACCTTCAGGCGGGTCACCCTCGAAGTGCCACGAGAGAAAGTTCTCTCTGGTCTCTTCGACGCCTGCTTGTCGCATTGCCGCCAGTGTTGGGTTCGTTTTAAGTCATGGATCGTGACCTCGACACCCCGGAAGGCCACTGTGCAGGGCTGGCCGTTGTGTCCTGTTGTCGTGAGCCGGATGACGCCGGAGCGGAAAACCTCGACACGCTCAACGCCGATGTTTCCTCCCATCACGGCTTGAAAACATCTCGGACAGCCGCCCATTTCGCAGCAGTGTTCAGTCGTTCCGCACGGGTGTTGATTGTCCGCTTCGACATCGTCCAGAGCGTCAGCGATCAGTTGGTCGTAATTCGTCATCGGCCCTCCTTCGGGTTGAATCGGCGGGACTTGCGGTCAATCACTTGTCGCATCTGTCGCTGGTTGAACCGCCAACCCGACGCCCCGTAGTGTCTACTTCCCGTTCGCTTCTGCCAACGCCTTACGTGTCGCCAACGTCTCCTCGACTAGCTTCATGCCTTCGACAGCAGCCGTCTGCACTGGCTTGACGTAGAACGCGGTTGTCGTCGTCAGATTCTTGTAAGGCTCAAGGGCTCAGTGTTTGGTGTGCCCGATTCTGCTCGTGCCCGAATCTCAGTGTTTTATGCACTCTCTGTCGTCTCTTGTGATGCGAGCCATGCCAGGACACTGGACTTCCTGAATCGCAATCCCATGGGCAGACGCAATACAGGGATGGGATTGTCGTAACGCACCCGTCCACGGCGGCGAGTCAGATTATAGATTGAGGATTCCTTACACTTCAGGATGAGTGCAAGGTCAGATACGGTAAGCAGTTCGTCTTGCTGGAAAACCACTGGGCTTGACATTCATAAGCCCTCCACGACGGCGTTTCAGCCGCCTAATCAGGTTTCGACAGTGGGTAATCCCGAAGAATGTCTAACCTGACACCCCGTCAGTTCTGTGCGAGGGCTTGGGTTCAACTCCTATAAAGAGCGTCGGCATTGTTCTGCCAATTCCAGATTGAGGCAATCTAGCACGACTGTCAACGACAAAAATTGTCAATCTCGCTCCTGAAACAATTGAATCGTAATGTAACAGCGGCAAGTCTTTTAGGACTCTGAAACCTGCGTCGAATCTGGCTATCCGTCATCGTATTGTTTCACGAAATAATTTCGGGGGTGGGCAAAAACAACGTCGCTTTCGGCTGGAAAGCCTCACTTCGCATCCGTCGCAGACGACTCAAGCATCTTCATGCCCGATCCCCGGACTCGGATACGTTTACAAGGCGTGCGATTGAAAGAAAGTTTCCCACGCCTGAATTACGTTTTGTACTAGGTCAAGACCCGAGATGTGCGATCCATCGACTAGCTCGATTTCGATTGCCTCTTCTCCAGTACCCCAGCCCCCCTTGCCATACCTACCAACTCCATATCCTCTGCTGGATGTAGCTTCGGAAGTCATGGGATTCTTGCGTGTGGTCAGGATGAAATGCTTGCTTGCCGTCGCAAGATCGCCGCAAATTTTGATCCAACGATTCTTGTGCATTGCTCCTACATCCACGGCGGGAACCGAACGTTCATGTTTGAGCCAGTCAATTAGAGAGTAGCCTGTGACAACGAAGTTAAAGAATCGGTCGCTCGTTACCTCTTCGTCCAAAAGTGCTGCATCCCGCTTCAGTTTTTCAAATAGATCACGCGGCGTTTTCAATCCGTAAGTCAGCGTCATGTTCGCTCCGCCTCAGTTAAATCCGCCTTCATTTTACTTACCTTGTGAACCCGTCGAAGCGGCGAGTTCTAACATCTTCATGCCGTTGCGAAGTGTCTCGGGTGTGACCGCTTTCTTATAGAACGTCGCCGTCGTTATCTGACTCTTGTGACGCAGCAACGCTTGCCCGATTGCCAGATTTCCATTGTTCGCTTCGATGACCGCCGTCGCAGCACCTCGCCTGCCCGCGTAAAGCGTTTTCCATTTCACACCCTTCAGAGCCTTCGGAGTCTTGTCACAGACCACACACTTCCGACCGCCGTTGACGTGAGGAACGATGACACGGGAAATCATGTTGTGCAGATCTACGGGCGTTCCGTTCTTCGATTCAAAGACGTATCCTTCGCGTTGCGTGGCTGTCTGCGAAGTCTCGCCCGACTCTTTTTGTGACTTCTGACGCCACAGTTCGAGCGGAATCTTGACCTGCATGGGCAGGGGCAAGGTCGCCAGTGACTCGGGAGTCTTTGGTGTGCCGACGATACCACGGACTACCGACCGTCTAATACTCACCGTATCGTCGTTAAAGTCTTCCCACTTCAACGCTGCAATCTCCCCTGGTCGTAATCCGAGAAAGCAGGCGAGTGCCATGACGAGTTGACAGTCCACATGGTCAACGAGAGCCGAGATGATGTCTTCTGCTTCCTCCAATGTGTAATGCTGCGTCGCTTCGGACTCAATCGCGTCCTTGGGGATTTTCACTTCTCTCCACGGATTGAGTTTGATGATTTCCTCTTCGACGGCATGACCAAAAATCGAACTGCCAAGTGCCTTGATATGCTTCAATGTGCTCTTGCCCTGTGTGCTGGTCAACGTGCGAAGGAAGCGATTACCTATCATGGGCTCATACGCTTTGAGCGTGATGTCTGCGAAGTGAGTCTTTAGATGTTGATTCCAAATTTGCTTGAATCCACGAACGGTGCTCGGTTTCCTTCGGGGCTGACCTGTGAGTGTGACAATCTCTTCAAGATGAGGCAGGTAAACCCGCCCCCAAAAATCGACAACACGCATATCACTGGACGGATTTCCGTCGCTCGGCTCTGCACGCTCAATCTGCGTCCTGAGTTCTGCCATCTTCTCGCTACGAAGGTCTTGGACGGCACTCGAAAAACCCCACTTGTTTTTCTTTTTCCACCATGTGTAGAGGTCACTCTTCTCGCACAGGCGAATCGTCTTGTGAACACGCCGGGGTGTTCCGTCTTTCAACTCCGTTATGCGATACTTTAGGTAGCATGTATCGCCAATCGCAAAGAGCGTGCCTTCCTGACGCCGTGGGCTCATTTGGTTTCCCTCCGCTTGAGTCCCGTCAGAATAACGAATGTTCTAAGAATGTTCTATGGTACGAAGGTGCTAGTCTTCAGTGTTCCGCTCAAACGATTGAAAATACACGCTTTAAAAACGTGGCGGCGTAGCTCAGGTGGCTAGAGCGACGGTCTCATAATCCGTAGGTCCGTGGTTCGAGTCCACGCGCCGCCACCAATCAATCGGAAACTCTAGAACCTTGAGGAAGCTACGTGTCCGAGCTGCCTCTAGTGTTTCAAGTGTCGTTCGGCCTTCCATTTAGCCTTCCGAATGTCCCAAATTCGTCACATGGAAGTGTTACCGAAGTTTTCGGCAGAGCCCCCAAGTCATTGTTAGAGGGCCGGTTAGCTATTTATCCTTGAGCCTGGGATCTCGCACGCTGGCGGCCGCAGCGGCGCGATGACCTGCACACAATGTCCGCCAGCACAAACTCGTGGCGAGGACTGCCCGTCGGTGCCCAGATCTTCGTGGGCCTGGTGATCGCCGCCGGCACCGCTTGCCTGCTCCAGGCCGCCATCCATCAGAACAGCAAGAACATAGCGGAATTCATCTGCTATATGGGCATCGCAATTCTGGCGTCGCGATTACGCGTCAGTCTGCCTGGCATCACCGGAACCCTTTCGGTGAACTTCCTGTTTATTTTGGTGGCGATAGCGGAGCTGGGATATGCCGAGGCGCTCACTTTGGGCGCGGTTGCCATGGTGGCTCAAAGTTTGTACCCAGGCCGGCCCACCGCCATTCAGCTAACCTTCAACGTTTGCGCGGGGTCTCTCTCAACCGCCCTTGCCTATCTCGTCTATCACAATCCGCTCTGCAACGAACTGATCGAGAGCCGTCCGCTGCTGCTGTGCCTGGCGGCTTCCGTCTACTTCATCATCAATGCGGGATCCATTGCCGCGGTAATTTCATTCAGCGAAGGCAAGCCGCTGCAGACAATTTTGGTGGACTGCTACTTCTGGTCGTTCCCTTACTATCTGGTCGGAGCTGGAATCGCGGGCGCGATTTCCTGGTTCAATCATGCGTTCAACTGGGAAACCTCACTGTTGTTTGTCCCGGCCATCTATCTCATCTACCGCTCGTACCGGCTGTATCTCGGCAAGCTGGAAGACGAAAAAAGGCACGTAGAAGAGATGGCGAACCTCCATTTGCGGACCATTGAGGCCTTGGCCTTGGCCATTGAAGCCAAGGACCAGACCACCCACGATCATTTGCAGCGGGTTCGTATCTACGCGATCGAGGTTGCCAAGGAACTGGGCATCAAGGGCTCCGACCTGGAAGCACTTCACGCGGCCGCGCTGCTGCACGATATCGGCAAGCTGGCCGTACCGGAACATATTATCTCGAAACCTGGGCGGTTGACTCCGGAAGAGTTCGAGAAGATGAAAATTCACACCGTGGTCGGCGCCGAAATTCTGGAGCGAGTTCGCTTCCCTTACCCCGTGGTTCCGATTGTCCGCGCGCATCACGAAAAGTGGGATGGATCGGGCTATCCCTTTGGATTGAAAGGTACGGAGATTCCCATCGGCGCGCGAATTCTTTCCGCCGTCGACTTTCTGGACGCCTTGGCGTCGGACCGGCAGTATCGGCGTGCGATGGCGCTAGACGACGTGATGCAGCGGCTCGCGGCGGAGGCGGGAAAGTCCTTTGATCCGAAAGTGGTGGAAGTCCTAAAACGGCGTTACAAGTCCCTGGAGAATCTGGCGAAGGCGAAATCGGCGGAAGATGGCAGCACATCACTCTCCGCCGAGATCAAGATTCTGCGCGGGCCCGCGCCAGCTGCCGGATTCGAGAGTGCGGGCGTTTCGGATACGCCCGGACGAGAAGCGTCGTTCCTGTCTTCGATTGCAGCGGCGCGCCAGGAGGCCCAGAGTTTATTCGAGTTGAGCCAGGATCTGGGCGCGTCACTAAGTTTGGGTGAAACGCTTTCCGTCTTTTCCGTGAAACTCAAACCGATGGTGCCCTACGATGCCATTGCCATCTATATCCGGCGTGGCGATGAGCTGATCCCGGAATATGTGAACGGAGACAACTATCGCCTGTTTGCCTCTCTTCGGATTCCAGTCGGCGACGGCCTCTCCGGCTGGGTGGCACAGAACAAAAAGCCGATCGTGAACGGAAATCCCTCGGTGGAACCGGGCTATCTGAACGATCCCGCCAAATTCAGCACGCTGCGTTCCGCCCTGGCTTTGCCCCTCGAGGGAGTCTCGGGAGTGATCGGAGTTCTAGCCCTCTACCGCGCTGAAAAAGACGCGTTTACCTCCGACCACCTGCGTATTCTTCTGGCGGTCACCGGCAAGATGGCTTTGGCCATCGAAAACGCCCTGAAATATCAGCAGGCCGAGAATTCAGCGACTACCGACTATCTCACTGGCTTGCCGAATGCCCGGTCTCTGTTCCTGCAGCTCGACCGCGAACTAGCCCGGTGCAAGCGCGACGATGCTTCCCTGACATTGATGGTTTGTGACATGAACGGCTTTAAGAAAATCAACGACCGCTTCGGGCACTTGGAAGGAAATCGGGTCTTGCGTTTGTTCGCTCAGGCGCTGAAAGACAGCTGCCGCGAGTACGACTACGTCGCGCGGATGGGCGGAGACGAATTTGTAGTGATAGCCCCAGGCCTCGCCGCCGACGCCGCCGCCAAGAAAGTGGAGCAGATTCGCCCCCTCGCCCAGCAGGCGGGTTTCGATGTTTGCGGAGAGGACATCCTCTCACTGAGCGTAGGACTGGCCGTATCTCCGGACGACGGGAATGACGCCGAACAGTTGCTGACCGAGGCGGATCGCCGCATGTACCTGGAGAAACAGAAACAACCGGTGCAGAAAGATCAACGGTTGCACACCCGCATGAAATGCCGGCTCACCATTGAACTACATCCTCACGGGGGTGCCGGGCCGGTGTTCGGGAATCTCATCGACATCAGCCTGGGAGGCTGTTATGTGGAAACCAGCGCCATCCTGACGCCAGGCTCCAACGTTAAAGTGGTCTTCTCCATCGACAACGGAGATTTGGCGGCGGAGGGCACCGTCGCCAGAATCCATCCTGGATCGGGAGTCGCGGTGCAATTCAAAGAGATGAGCCGCGAGTCACGGGAAAAAATGTACCGCATTCTGGAGTTCGTGCAGAGCACGACCACCATGTATAACGACCGCTACCTGCAAAATCTTTTCAACCGCTGATTGGTTCAAACACCCAGCCCAGTAACTTGAAGCCCGGCTTCCCCGCCCGTACACTTAGGGAATGCACGTCCACGCTCAACACGCGGGCGGTCCCAAGCGAGTGCTGAAGATCTCGCTGGGCGTGACACTCGCCTACATCGTGCTTCTGGTGGTGGCCGGCATTCGCGCCCATTCGCTGGCGTTGCTCTCTGAGGCTGGACATAATCTCTCCGACTTTCTGGCTTTGCTGCTGTCTCTGGTTGCCGTTTATTTGCAGTCGCGGCCAGCCAGTTCCACCAAGACTTACGGCTACCATCGCGCGGGTGTGCTGGCTGCGCTGGTGAACGCCGTGTCGCTGGTCGCAGTTTCGTTCTTCATCTTTTACGAAGCGTTTCATCGGCTGCAGCATCCCGAGCACGTTCAGGCCTCGGTGATGATGTGGGTTGCCGGCGCGGGCGTCGTAATGAATGGGGTGATCGCGCTGCTCCTGTACCGGTCGGGCGGCGATGTCAATATTCGCAGTGCGTTGCTGCATGAAGTGGGCGACACACTTTCCACCGCTGCCGTCATCGCTGGCGGCTGGGCCATCCTGGTCACGGGAGACTATTGGATCGATTCCGCGCTGTCGTTCGGGATCGGCGCGTTGATTCTCTGGTCCGGCTTCGGCATTGTGCGCGAGACGCTGAATATTTTGCTCGAAGGCACGCCGCGCGGGATGAAGCTGGAACTGGTAGAGACCGCGATCCGCTCGATCGAGGGCGTCAACGATGTGCACGATCTTCACGTCTGGAGCATTGGATCGGAAACCCACGCGCTCTCTTGTCATATCGCGATTGCGGACATCCCGCCCTCAGTGAGCGAGCGCATCCTTCGCGACGTTAAAGACCGACTGCATCATCACTTCCGGATTGACCACACGACCATCCAGTTCGAGCACGTGGAATGCGAAGTGGCGCATGGCTGCGTGATGCCCGTGGGCGAGAGCGAAGCGCATCACCACCACAGCCACTAGCGCCTCGTGCTCCGCTTCGCCGATCTAGGCTTTCCCATTCTGCTTCTCGAAGATCTCCCGCACTCGCTCAATTGTGTCCGCCTCTTCCGCCGACTTGTCGGGCCGCAGACGCACAATCCGGGGGAAGCGCAGCGCATAGCCGCTGTCATGACGGTCAGAACGCATCATGTTATTGAACGCGACCTCGAGCACAATCTTTGGCTCAACCGTACGCCGGAAACCCTGATCTTCAATCGTGTGTTCCAGAAACCATTTCGTCATTTCCGCAATCTCGGCGTCGGTCAATCCTGAATACGCCTTGCCGATATTCGCGAGGCGATCTTTATTCGTATCCCATACGCCAAACGTGTAATCGCTGAGTACGCCGACGCGCTTCCCGTGCCCGTACTCGACTGCAGTCACGACGACGTCGAGCGTGGCCAGCTCGCGCTTCATCTTCAGCCATGATTTTCCGCGCTTCCCGGGCGCGTAGCTTGAGGCAAGGTTCTTGATCATCAATCCTTCATTGCCCCGAGCCTGCGCAGCCGCAAAGAGTTCTTCAAGTTCGTCAGGCGAAGCTGCGCGGAATACGGGCGCCCGGATGATGCTGTGTGCCGGAATCCCTTCCTCGTTTCCAAACGTCAACTTCCCTTGCGTTCCGATTTTCCTCTGTGCTTCTCTGTGTCCGGTGTGGTTAAGATTCTTTCCCAGCAGCTCATCCAGAATTCGCGCTCGCTCGCGCAGGGGACGGTCAATGAGCAGCTCACCTCCAGCGTAAAGAACATCGAACACCAGGTAGGCTACAGGATTTTCCTGCAACATTTTCTCGCTGACTTTTTTCCGGCCGAGACGCTGCTGCAAGGCCGAGAATGGCCGAGCCTGGCCAAGTCCCGACGCTCTTTCTTCCGCAGCTCGTGAGGAAGTTTCACCGACCACCTCCTGCGTTTGTCGCAGATTCTGCGGATATCCCCAAGCCACAATTTCGCCATCGAGAATCGCGCCTTGCAGCAATCCTCCAAGCGCCTCCGGCAACTCGGGGAATGACTCAGTGATCTCATCCCGCGTTCGCGAGAAAAACTTCACTTCGCCATCCAAGACGTGTGCCTGCGCTCGAATGCCGTCATACTTGTCTTCCACTGCAGCTTCCGCGAAATAGCTCAGGCCTTCTTCGGCCGACTCGATTGGACTGGCGAGCATGAAGCCCAAAGGATGAAACATCCGCATCCTCGCTGACGCCAGCTTGCCATCCGCCGCCAGCCGAAGCGTCTCGCCGATGTCCCCTAACAGCATGTTCGCGCGCTGCACCTCCGCGAGCGAACCGCCGTAGGCTTTGGCAATCGCTTCCTCGACCAGGCTTTCTTTCAGCCCGATTCGCAAATCGCCGGTTATGATTTTTACGATGTACTTGGCTTCGAGCGGCGTCGCCTGCAATAACAGCTCTCGCACTAAGGCGCTCTTCGCCGCCGGCCCGCGCACAGCAGCGATCTGCCGAAAGGCAGCGGCAACTTCCAGAATTCCCAAGCCTTGTCCGGATCGAGCCTGCAGAACCTCTCCGGCTACGGCGCCTAAATCGCCGTATTTGCGGTAGGCCGCTGTGAGAACAGATTCATCTTTTCCCGAAAGCTCCGTCACGATCCCCCACAAAAGAGAACCACCCACCTGCATGGTCGCTTCCTCCCATGTGGCAAATGGTCTTCCCGAGAGGAACACCGTCGAGATGGCTGCTTCGTTCGTGGTGCGGGATTTCAGATACTCGGCTACGAGTGCGGTCTTCTGCAGCTTCTTGGTTGTAGCCGCGATGGCTTCACAGGCTTCAGCTAGCTTGCGCACGTTGGGTAAGATGCGTTCCTAGGTGAGACGATGCCACACAGGTGTCCGGTTCGATTCGACTAAATGGCGTCATTTATATCACTTAGCACATCTCATCGACTACAAGGATACCGGCTGCTCTGTGGTAATCTAGTGCTTGGTGCGTCGTCGCACCCGGAGCATCTAATTCTCGTGCGTTCCTTGAGAAATCTCGTTCGATTCCTAGTCGCCGTTCAACTTCTGCCCGCTCTCGAGAGTGGCGAAGAAACCTTGGTCGGCGGGCAAGCTGTGCTCGAAGGCGTGATGATGCGTTCTCCGCACGCGTGGGCCATCGCCTGCCGCAAGCCTTCGGGCGAAGTAGTTACCCTAAGCGAGCCGCTTGAGCGACCCTCGGAGAAACACAAGTGGATGGCGTGGCCAATCGTTCGGGGCGTGATGACGCTCGGGTACGCCATGTCGCTGGGATACCGCGCCTTGCGCTTCTCGGCGAATGTAGCGATCGAAGAAGTGATGCAAAACGAGTCGACAGAGGCCTCGACCGTCCCGCCGAAGCAAAGTGAGGTTGAATCTTCTCAATCGCAGACTCGCGAGAAAGCCGCCTCGATCAGCGGATGGCTGGCCGCGGGAAACGTCATCGTCTCGCTGGCGTTCTTCATCTTCATGTACAAGTACCTGCCGCTGTTGGCGGCCACGGAACTCAAGAGGTACAACCCCGCTTTTGGTGGGCAAATTGTCTTCAACCTGATCGATGGCGCGGTACGCTTGGTCCTGTTCTTACTCTTCATCTGGGGAGTTTCTCTTTTCCCGGACATTCGACGGGTTTACGAGTATCACGGCGCCGAGCACAAGACCGTATTTGCTTTCGAGAATGGCGACCCGCTCGAAACCACGGCGGTGCAGAAGTATTCGACTTTCCATCCCCGCTGCGGCACCAGCTTTCTGATGACGGTGATGCTGATCTCGATCGGCTTCTACATGCTGATTCCGTTCACCACGTTCTGGGCACGATTCGCGTCGCGTATCGCGCTGTTGCCGGTAATCGCCGGGGTTTCCTACGAAATCATCCGCTTCGCCGCCAAGCACCGCGGCTCGCTCTTCGCGCTGATGACCGCTCCGGGCCTGTGGCTGCAACGCATTACCACGCAACCTCCCTCCGATGAGCAGGCGCAATGTGCCATCGTTGCGCTCGATCATGCCATGGCTCTGGAAAAAGATAACGGCGGCGAACTGGTAATCGCCTAGCGGCCCCGCCGCGAATATTTCTCTCTTCCCATTCCTAATCTACAATGCCGTAGGACATAGCTTGCTACGTCTAGCCGCTCGACGCGGCTCCGGCCGAAACCGAGAGGTAGGTTGCTACGCCTCTACGAAAGCACTCCATGTTTGAACGTTTGGACCAAATCGAGGCCCGTTACGAAGAGTTGACTCAAGCTCTCGCCTCGCCGGATATCGTGAACGATTCGGCGAGATACCAGAAGACCGCCAAAGCGCATAGCGAAATCGTGCCTATAGTCGAGAAGTATCGCGAGTATAAAGACCTCACGCGTGGCATTGCCGAAAGCAAGGCCATGCTGGCGGAAGAAAAGGATCCGGAGATGCGCGCCTATGCCCAGGAAGAGCTCAACAAACTGGAGCCGCGCGTGGGGAGCATCGAAGAAGAACTCAAAGTGTTGCTCCTGCCCAAGGATCCGAACGACGAGAAAAATATCATTCTCGAAATTCGGGCCGGGACCGGAGGAGACGAAGCCACGCTCTTCGCCGCGGAGATCTTCCGCATGTACACACGCTACGCGGAAACCCAGCATTGGAAGGTTGAGGTGCTCTCTTCTTCGGAGTCGTCGGCCGGCGGCTTGAAAGAAGTCATCGCCATCATCGAAGGCAAGCGCGTTTACTCTCAACTCAAGTATGAGAGCGGAGTGCACCGCGTGCAGCGTGTACCCGCGACCGAGCAGCAAGGGCGCGTCCACACCTCGGCAGTCACGGTGGCGGTGTTGCCTGAAGCTGAAGATGTAGACATCAAGATTGAAGCGAAGGACTTGCGTATTGATACGTTCTGCTCGTCCGGACCTGGGGGCCAGTCGGTCAATACAACTTACTCAGCGGTCCGCATTACGCATATTCCGACCAATACGGTAGTGAGTTGCCAAGACGAGAAGTCACAGATCAAAAATCGCGAAAAAGGTATGCGGGTACTGCGCTCCCGACTCTACGAAATAGAGATGGAGAAGCAGCAGCAGGCGCTGGCAAAAGAGCGCAAGGCCATGGTGGGTTCGGGCGACCGCAGCGAGAAGATTCGGACGTATAACTTCCCGCAAAACCGGCTTACCGATCATCGCATTGGTTTTACTATTCACCAACTTGAAGCCGTGATGGATGGCAAGCTGCAGCCACTCATCGAAGCCCTAACCACGCACTACCAAGCCGAGAAGTTGAAGGAAGAGGGCGCCACGGTGGCGTAAGACTGCGGGCCGCGAATCAGGGGTTCTTGGGGTCCGCGCTCAAGATGGCTTGCCGCGGCAACCCCCAAAGACCGACTCAGCAACTAAGGTTCACTATGGCGAACGGCAATTCTCGATCTTTGCTCGCTCTCGCTGGCTTCGGATTGGCAACTGCTGGCGCCGCCTGGTACGGTGCCCGTTATAGCCGCAAGGAAAGCCGTGAAAACTGGTATCGCAGTCTCGACAAACCGACCTTTGCTCCGCCCATGAATGTGTACCCTGTAGTTTGGACGACACTTTATGCCATGGTCGCGTGGTCGGGATGGCGTATTTGGAGCGCCGCGCCTTCTCGCGAGCGAAAACACGCGCTGCGTCTGTGGATTTCGCAACTGGCCACCAACGCGAAGTGGTCGAAGCTCTTTTTTGGCGAACATAGTCCGACGCTCGCACTGGCTGACGCCATCGCGTTGGAAGGTATGATTTTTGCCTACATCAAAGCGGCTCGAAAAGTAGATCGCTCTGCCGCCAATGCCTTTATCCCGTACGCGGCCTGGGTCGCCTTCGCCGCGGTGCTCAACTCAGAGATCGCCAGACTGAATCCTCGCGAAGCTTAGAAAGCTTTCGGAGTTTTTCTGACTTTTCTTTTCTACTCCCGTGTTCGGCGTGTGTTGAAATGATGCAGTGCGACTGAAAGCTGAACTCTCGTCCGCCGTCGAGCGTCTTACTGAAGCGAACGTTCCGTCACCCCGGATGAACGCGGAGCTTCTGCTGATGTTTACTTTAGGATGCGATCGGGCTTACCTGTACGCGCACCCGGAGCGCGATCTCACCTCCGACGAAATTGCTCGCTACAATACTGTGCTGTCGGAACGCTCCCGCGGAGTTCCGGCCCAGTACATCACTGGTCATCAGGAATTTTGGGGCATGGATCTCATTGTGACGCCCGCCGTGCTCATCCCCCGCCCCGAGACCGAGCATGTCGTCGAGACGGTGCTCGAACTCGTCCACATGAAAAGGCCTGGCCGCGAGGAGCACTCGCCCCAGACAACTCCCTTGCGCATTGTGGATGTTGGGACGGGATCTGGGACCATCGCTTTGGCGCTGGCGAAAGAATTGCCGCAAGCTGAAATTCACGCGACCGACGTCTCCTTAGCAGCCCTCAAAATCGCGCGCACAAACGCTGCGCGCCATCAACTGGAATCGCACATTCGCTTCCACCACGGCGACTTGCTAGCTGGATTCCAGGACAACTTTTTCGATCTCGTCGTCTCCAACCCTCCCTATGTGGGCGAATCGGAAGAAGATCAGGTTCAACTTGAAGTGCGAAAGTTCGAGCCGCGCAACGCCGTCTTCGCCGGTCGTAGTGGAATCGAGGTGATCGCTCGGCTGATTCCGCAGAGCGGCACGGCGCTACGCGTTGGCGGTTGGATCGTGATGGAGATCAGCGGAACCATCGTGGAGGGCACAACGAGTCTGCTGGACAGATGGAAAGACATTCGAATCGTCAAGGACCTTCAAGGTATTCCACGCGTGGTTGCAGCGCGAAAGAAAACGTGACTGTGGTTCTCGACGGTCGAAAGACCGGAGGTTGACGCACTTCTATGAAATTTAAGCCTGTTACAGCTGGATCGTCGCAGGTTGAATCTCTTCCACGTCGACGATGTTGGTAGGATACTTGCCGGTGTAGCAGGCGGAACAATAAGAAGTTTTCTCCCCATCGCCGCAGGCTTTCTTGAGTCCATCCAGTGAGAGATAGGCCAGAGAATCCGCGCGTATGTACTGGCGAATCTCATCGATCGATCTGTTGGCCGCGATGAGCTGACTTTTCGAAGGCGTATCGACGCCGTAGTAGCAAGGAGAAATCGTAGGCGGGCACGAGATACGGAAATGCACTTCCCTCGCTCCCGCACTGCGAATCATGCGAACGATCTTTCGGCTGGTGGTACCGCGCACTAGCGAATCGTCGATCAGCACCACACGCTTCCCTTCTAATAGCGAACGCACGGGGTTCAGTTTCAGCTTCACGCCAAAATCGCGCACACTTTGGCTCGGTTCGATAAAGGTTCGTCCGACGTAGTGATTGCGAATTAATCCGAAACGAAACGGGATTCCGCTCTCGGCTGCATATCCCACGGCCGCGGTCACGCCCGAATCTGGCACCGGGACGACGAGATCGGCCTCGACGGGGGCTTCGCGCGCCAGTTGCCGTCCCAGCTCTTCGCGGCTCGTCTGCACCGCGCGGCCAAAAACCACGCTGTCAGGACGGGAAAAGTAAACATGCTCGAAGATGCAACTCGACTGCGGCGAGGCTGTGGAATAGAAACGCGACGTGATTCCTTCCGGCCCCACGACAATCAACTCGCCCGGCTTCACATCGCGCTCGTAGGTCGCGCCAATCAGATCGAAGGCGCACGTTTCCGAGGCGAACACGATGGTGTCGCGTTTCTGCCCTTCCAGAGCCGGAATCCGTCCCATGGCCAGCGGCCGGAAGCCGCGTGGATCACGGGCCGCGACGATCCGGTCCGGACTCATGACCACCAGCGAAAAGGCACCCTCCACGCGCCGCAGCGCGTCTGCAATCGCCTCAGGCAGCGTATGCTCCCGTGAAAGCGCGATCAGATGGACGATTACCTCGGTGTCGCTGTTGGTCTGGAAGATCGAACCCTGGCGCTCCAGACGGCTACGAACCTCGGTCGCGTTTACCAGGTTGCCGTTGTGCGCCACCGCGATCGATCCCTTATTCGACCCCACCAAAATCGGCTGCGCGTTCAGCAGCGCTGAATCGCCGGCGGTCGAGTAGCGCGTGTGCCCGATGGCGAGAGTCCCGCGGATCTTCGAGAGCACATCTTCGGTGAAGATATCGGCGACCAGGCCCATCGCCTTATGCACACGGGAAGTCAGACCGTCGGATGTAACAATGCCCGCCGACTCCTGCCCCCGATGTTGCAGCGCATGCAGGCCCAGATAGGCAAGTTTCTCCGCTTCGGGATGAGCGAAGATCGCCACGACCCCGCACTCGTCATGGAATTTATCTGAAATCAGCATTTAGCAATTAGCCTTTAACTCAAACCCCGCGAAGCGCGGCACTTCAGTCTGCAGCTACGAGTTCTGGATCAGTTCGCAAAGTCGCTTCCAGCGCAGATTCGTAAGCCTGATTCAAATCCGCTAGCTCCGCGGACACAATGACCCGCTCATCTAGGGAAATCTCCAACCGTCCAGAAACTGTTTCCCCGAGCACATCCGCAGAGATTTCATGTTTCCTCGCCACTTGTTGGATTCGAGAAACCTTTCCCGGGTCGCATGACAACACAATGCGGCTTGCATCCTCTCCGAATAGCGCAAATTCCGCTGGCAAACCGTTCGCGGCGAGGTTCACACGCGCCCCCACGCCTTTCGCAAACCCCTTTTCGGCCAACGCAACGGCCAAACCGCCATCGGAACAGTCGTGTACGGATTCCACCAATCCTTCCTGAATCAATTCGATCACCGCTTTCTGCAAAGCGGCTTCCTTCTCCAGATCGAGCTCCGGAGGATATCCCCACAACGCACCCAGAATTTCCTTGGCGTATTCGGATGAACCAAACTCACTTTCCACGTCGGTAATATCGGCGGCTTCGCCGGCGCGCAACAGCACGATCGTGCGCCCGCTAGCAGCGAAGTACATCTTGGCGGCCTTATGTACGTCGTCCAGAATGCCCACCACTCCAAGGACTGGCGTGGGATAAATACCTTCGCCCAGCGTCTCGTTATAGAAGCTGACGTTGCCGCCAGTGATGGGAACCTCTAACTCCTCGCAGGCTTTGGTGATGCCGTCGATGGTTTGCGAGAACTGCCACATGATGTGCGGCTTTTCGGGATTGCCAAAATTGAGGCAATTGGTTGCACCCACGGGAATCGCTCCCGAACACGCCACTTTGCGCGCGGCTTCTGCAACGGCGTGCATCGCGCCGAGCCGAGGATCGAGATAACACCAGCGTCCATTGCCGTCGAGCGCCATTGTCAGCCCGCGTTGCGATCCCTTGATGCGAATCACGCCGGCGTCGCCCGCACCCGGAGCCTCGACCGTGTTGGTTTGCACCATGTGATCGTATTGCTGCCACACCCAGCGCTTGCTGCAGATGTTCGGGCTCGCAAGAAGACGCTTCAGATTTTCTGTGAAGTCACCGCCGGCGCTCAGCTTGATGTGTCCGGGTATCTCGCGCGCCACGGCCGGTTCCCATCGCGCGAGCGGACGCTTGTACACGGGAGCGTCGTCGGTGAGCGCTTGATTCGGGATCTCCGCAACTACCTCACCGTGATGCAATACGCGCAATTTGTTATCGGTCGTGACCGTGCCGATCTCGACCGCATCGAGTCCCCACTTTTCAAAGACCCGGTAGACTTCCTGCTCACGGCCCTTCTGCGCGACCAAAAGCATGCGCTCCTGCGATTCGCTCAGCATGATCTCGTAAGGAGACATGCCGGTTTCGCGCTGCGGGACGCGGTCCAGTTCGATCTCGACACCAACACCGCCGCGTCCGCCCATCTCGCAGGTCGAGCAAGTCAGTCCGGCGGCGCCCATATCCTGAATACCGACGATCGCTCCGGTCTGCATGGCTTCGAGGCAAGCCTCAAGTAACAGCTTTTCCAGGAACGGATCGCCCACCTGCACATTGGGACGCTTCGCCTCCGATGCCTCGCTGAATTCTTCACTGGCCATGGTCGCACCATGGATGCCGTCGCGTCCGGTTTTGGCGCCCACGTAGATCACAGGATTGCCCTCGCCGGCAGCACGGGCGTAAAAGATTTCATCCTTACGGACCAGTCCCAGAGCGAAAGCATTCACCAAAGGATTGCCGGAGTAACATGGCTCGAACTTCGTCTCGCCCCCCAGATTGGGCACACCGAAGCAGTTACCGTAAGAAGCGACGCCGCCAACCACTCCCTCGAGGATGGAGTGATTCTTGTGGATTTCAGCTTGTGTGGGGACCGCCGCCCCCGGCTGTCCGTCCGTGATCGGTCCAAATCGTAACGAATCCATCACCGCGACCGGTCGTGCGCCCATGGTGAAGATGTCACGCAGAATTCCGCCCACGCCGGTGGTTGCGCCTTGGAAGGGCTCAATGAACGAGGGATGATTGTGGGATTCGATTTTGAAGGCGCAAGCCCAGCCGTCTCCGATATCGATAATCCCCGCATTCTCTCCCGGACCCTGCAGCACTCGCTTGCTGCGCGTCGGCAAACGTTTCAAGTGCACGCGCGACGATTTATAGGAACAGTGCTCGCTCCACATTACGCTGAAGATACCGAGTTCGGTGAGGGTGGGCTCCCGGTGCCCGAGAAGCTGTTTTATCTTGTCGTACTCATCGGGAGTAAGGCCGTGCTGCCGGAGGATATCCAGCGAAAAGGCAGAAGTCGCGGTGGTGGTCATGGAGAGACTCTATTGTCGCATCTGCGGGAGAAGCCGTCATCCTCATTTGTTGAAGATTCAATTTTTCAATGGTGAACCCGTTTCCGGTAATATCCAGCCAGATGAAGTCGATCATTGTGGGAACGGCAGGGCATATCGATCACGGCAAAACCGCGCTGGTCAAAGCTTTGACCGGGATCGATGCGGACCGACTCGAGGAAGAGAAGCGGCGAGGCATCACTATTGACCTGGGCTTCGCCCATATGGACTTGGCGATCCCGAATGGCGGCAGGCCAAGCGGGGAAACGCTGCGGCTGGGCTTTGTCGACGTTCCCGGGCACGAGCGCTTTGTGCGCAACATGTTGGCAGGTGTCGGTGGCATCGATCTGGTATTGCTGGTAATCGCTGCCGATGAAGCGATCAAACCCCAGACGCGCGAGCACTTCGACATACTGCAACTGCTGGGCATACAGCGTGGCATTACCGTGCTCACCAAGTCTGATGCAGTCGATACCGAGACACTCGAGGTCGTGCGCCTGGAAGTGGAAGAGTTTCTGCGCGGGACGTTCCTCGAAGCGCCCAAATCCCCGATCATCGCAGCGAGTTCCCTGACCGGCGCAGGGCTGGATGAGCTAAAGCGGGCGATAGTTGCAGAAGCAGCCGAGGTACAGGCGAGGGATGGTCGCGCAATCGCCCGCCTGCCTATCGATCGTGTGTTCACTATGAAGGGGTTCGGTACGGTGGTGACCGGAACGCTGGTGGCTGGGACGATTCGCCGCGAGGAGGAGTTGGAAGTCTTTCCTACGGGACGGCGCGTACGTGTGCGCGGAGTGCAGGTGCATGGACAGGCAGCGGACGCGGCCATTGCCGGTCAGCGGACCGCGTTGAACCTCGCAGGGGCAAGCACGGAGGACTTGTCCCGCGGAATGACGCTGGCACCTCCTGAGACATTTAAGGCAACCCGGCGGGCGGACGTTTCGTTGCGCCTGCTGCCTTCGGCCGAGCACCCGTTGAAAGACCGGGCCCGTGTGCATTTTCACTCGTACACCATGGAAACTGTTGCGGAGGTTTCGCTCCATGGGACAAAGAGGATTACTCCAGGCGACCATGCGTTCGCGAGGCTCAAGCTGCCGAAGCCAGCGCTGCTCCTGCCCGGAGACCGTTTTATCCTGCGGCAGTTCTCGCCGGTAGTCACAATTGGCGGTGGTGTCGTGCTGGACGCTGCGCCAATTCCACGCATGTCGGGGCAAAGCGACTTCCTGAAGATTCTAGCTGGAGGAAACACCGAGGCGATTCTGACGGCCCGGATTGAACGGAGTCATCAGACTGGAATCTCAATGTCGCAGCTCTTTGCCGAGACTGGTTGGTCTAGAGCAGTGGTCGAAACTCGACTGGATCAACTGGTGCGGACGGGTACCATAGTGCGAACCGGCGGCCGATTCCTGCATGCGCGCGCGTTCGACGGGCTGAAATTAAGCATGGCCAGCGCGGCGGAAGCCTTCCACGGGAAAAATCCTCTGGTGGATGGAATCAGCAAAGAAGAATTGCGCGCGCAGGTGGACGCTACACCGGAAGTTTTTGAGGCAGTTGCCGCCACGCTGATACGAGACCGCAAGATCGAAGTGGTGGGTGACCTGGTGCGCCTGCCCGGTCACGGCGTGGTGATGAAAGATGAAGAAGCCGAATCAAGAAAACAAATCGAAGACGCGTTTGCCTCAGCTGGGCTGAGGGTTCCTGCTATGCAGGATGTGATCGCCGGGCTGAAGATCGACAAAGTACGGGCGCAGAAAATCGTCACGCTGCTGTTGCGGGAAACCTTATTGATCAAAATCTCCGACGAATTAGTTTTTCATCGCAGTGCGCTGCTCGAGTTGCGGCGGCACCTGGCAGCCTACAAAGCGAAATCGGCGTCCATTGACGTTGCGAAGTTCAAGGAGTTAACCGGAGTGAGCCGCAAATATGCGATTCCGCTGCTGGAATATCTGGATCGCGAGCGGGTGACGCGGCGTGTGGGAGATGCACGAGAAATTCTTTAGTAACGGATTTCCGCCGACCCTCGCGGATAAAACCAGAGGTTAGTTTTATCCGTTCGCGATCCGTGGAATTCAGTTGCGATCGTTTAGATTTTCTCTTCCGGAAATTCCAGTTCCAGTCCCAACGGGTCAGTCAGTCGGTTCGTAAGGTTGGCCAATCCGGCGAGCATGTGCACATCGACGATCTCGGGATCCGAAAAGTGCTTCTTTAGTTCATCGAAGTCGGTTTGTGCAATTTCGTGTGGCGCACGCGTCAACTTCTCCACATAAATTAGGGCAGCTCGCTCCTTCTCGCTGAAGCTCGAATAATTTCCAGCCTTGAGGGCACCCCGGTCCTCGGCAGTAAGGCCCGCACGCTTCGACGAGGCGACGTGATGCTGCGTGCAATAGCGGCATCCGTTAATAAAGGAGATGCGGAGATAAATGAGTTCATACAACTTGCGGTCGAGCGAGCGTCCTACGCTGCCGTAGAAGCTTAGAAAACTCTTAAGCATGTCGGGACGATGCGCCAGCGCCTTTTGCACATTGCCGGGCCTTCCGCGCAGTACTGTGTCATAAATTTCGCGCACTTCCGGAGACGCGCTCTCCGGGGCAATCAGGCTAATGCGTGCCATCAAATCCTCCAAAGTCCTAAGCGGATTCTCCACATGATAGATGAACCGCTGGCATCATGCGACGTAGCGCTCATACCTGTTGTCCACCGCACTACAGGAAATCGCTAAGAACGCCGATGTATCCGAATGGAGCCTTATTTCATGAGAAATGTTGGGTTCGCCATGTTTCTGGTTTACTGGGCCACGCTGGCGGCGGGAGCGCAGAATTCCCCCGATGTGGGGGGCGGGACGACCATTCTAGCGTTGGAGCATGCTTGGGATCAGGCGCAAGAGCGCGGTGACGTCAAAGCGCTCGCCGCGATCTTCGACAATTCTCTTATCTATATCGACTATGACGGAAAGCTGTTGACGAAAGCGGAATACCTGGCGCGGGTAAAGGCAAACAACACCCACATACAGCAGATCGTGGCGGAGGAAATGAGCGTGCAAATGTTTGGAAACACCGCGATCGTTGTGGGGTCTTACCGGGTGAAAGGAGTAGAGAATGGGAAGCCATACCTGCGGCGTGGGCGCTTCACGGACACTTGGGTGCTTACTGGCAAGAACTGGATATGCGTTGCTGCCGCGGCAACCCCGATTCTCCACTGACGGCAGGGTTCCAGCCAGTGGTTGTGATCCAATGTTTTTCTTTTCTCGCGCCGGGACGGGCGCAATAGGAGCTTAAGATGTGGAAACTGTTCGCTGTTTTGCTCGTGTTGGCGCCTCAGCTGACAGC
>Ga0187883_10000464_pt1 | contig 25302 bp, 20 predicted proteins | sample June2016WEW_20_1_2_FD_132966 | JGI IMG/M metagenome (GOLD analysis project Ga0187883, IMG submission 132966) | Peatland microbial communities from SPRUCE experiment site at the Marcell Experimental Forest, Minnesota, USA - June2016WEW_20_10 | ecosystem: Environmental > Terrestrial > Soil >...
AGGCCGCGGTCCGGCTGCGGCGGCGCCCCAGCCGCCGCCTGGCGGTCGTCCTCGGCGTGCTGCTCGGCGCCTCGGTGCTGGTCAGCCAGGAGTCCGCGGTCCTGGCCGGGATCCTCGCCGTGGTAATCCTGCTGCCGTGGCTGCTGGGCCGCGGTGCTGCCAGCGCCCCTGGCACGGCCGCCGCCGCGACCTCGGCGCCGACCACCGGGGTACCGGCGCCGGCCACCGCGGCACCGCCTCCGGCCCGGGCGAGGCTCGCGCTTGCGGCGCTTGGCGCAGTTGTTGCGGCGGCACTCGCCAGCCCCCAGCTGTTCGCGATGATCCAGCAGGCGCTGGCCGGCGGAGCCAGCATCGAGCCGGCGCTGCTCACGAGAACGTACGGGCTCTACGGCGTTGGGCTGCCCACCTTGTTCGCGCCGTCGCCCAGGCTCGGCACCTTCGGGCTGCACGCGCTGGCGGCCGCCTACACCTACCGCCAGCCTGCCGAAGGGGTGGCGACGTACGGCGTGCTGCTGGGCGTCCTCGCGCTGGCCGGCCTGGCCATCAGCTGGCAGCGGCGGCCCGCCCGGCTGTTCGCCCTGCTGTGGCTGTGCTGCTCGGTCGTCGCGCTCGGGCCGACGCTGATTCTCGGCACCAGCAAGCACCTCCCGCTCGCCGAGGACTGGCACGGAACCAAGGTCTCGTGGCTGATGCCGTATACCTGGCTGATGCACCTTCCGGTGCTGTCCGCGCTCAGGGAGGCCGACCGGTTCGCGCTGTTCGGGCTGGTCGGCGCCGCCATTCTGGCCGGTGCTGCGGTTGACTGGCTCGCCCGCCGCGGCAGGCCGGCGGTCATCGTGGTGGCCGCGCTCGCCGTTTTCGAGGCCGGCTGGGCTGGAACCGGCCAGGTCGGCACCATGCCCACCGCGCTGCCCGCCCTGGACGGCCCGATCGCGGCCGATCATTCACACTCGATCGTCCTTGACGTTCCCTACGGCCTGCGCGGCGGCATCCCCTTGTTCGGATCTTCGATCGTTCCCCAGGAGCAGCTGCTGGCCACCAGCGACAGCCACCCACGGGCGATCTCCTACACCGCCTGGGTGCCTGAGCCCACCGTCCGAGCGATCGAGAAGCATCCGTTCTACGTCCGGCTCGCGGCCGCCCAGCACGGAGAGCCGAGCACGCCTGCCGAGCTGGGCCGCGCCCGGCGGGACGCTCACCGGATGGACATCGGCTGGGCCTTGGTGTGGCGGCGCGGGCCTGCTGCCGTGCTCCCTTACCTGATCGCCGTCGGCTTCAGGTTCGACTACCGGGCTGACGGGGTCTCGGTGTACCGGCCCGGCTGGCAAGGGGCCGATTCAGTCGGGGGACGTTAGCCCCGGTCCTGCCCGGCCTGGTCGCCGCCGCCTTCTGGCACGCGGGCGATCGCGAGCACGGACTGCCCGAACGGCGGGCGGCCGGCCAGGCGCTCGAGGAACCGGACGGCCGGCACTACGAGACGGTCATAGATGGCCATGGTCCCGCCGGTGGAGGGCTGCTTCCTCAGCACGCTGGTGAACGCGTAGTAGCAGATCAGACCGATTGAATTGGCATAGCGGACGGATACGACCTCGAGCCCGGCATCGGTGAGCGCCTTGCGCATCGAGCGCTTCGTGTAACGGCGCACGTGCCCGGTGGCGATGTCGACCGGGCTCATCGCAAACGGGAACGCAGGGCATACCAGGACGATGTGACCGCCGACCCGGACCAGCCGCGCCATGCTCTCCAGCGCGCCCACATGGTCCTCGATGTGCTCAAGGACGTTGTAGGAGATGAGGCACGAATGGTCGGCGCGCTCCTGCGTCGGCAGCATCAGCTGGCTCACGGTGACATTGGGGTACTTCGCCATCTGCTGCTGGAGGCCCCCGAAGAGCGCCGGATCGGCCTCAGTGGCCGTGAACTTGTCGACGTAAGGAATCCATTCCTCTGCGTAGTCGCCGAGCCCGCTGCCGATCTCAATCGGATGCTCACCAAGGAACGGCTTCGCGAAGCCGGCAAACCACTTACGGTGGTTGCGGCACTCCGACAGCGCCACCAGGACGTCGCACTGCGTCTGGCGGTCTCCCCGCAGATCTCCCGCGTCAAGGGTGGCAGGCTGCTCAGACCGAACTGCTTCCACTCGACCAACCTCTCGTCGCGGTACCGGTTCCAAGCCACGCAAGCCGGAGGCTCTACCGGCGTACGCAATCTCGCCCGTAACTATTGACAACTCGCCGCTCGCCAGCGTCGCGGACGAAAACGCGAGCATACCCGGGGTCCTAAAGGCACGCGCGGGCATCAACGCACATCCGGCACCGGAGATCTTACAGTTGCCCGCAGCCGCCGCGGAGCTACCTCGCCGGCCTCGTATCGAAACAATACCTGTCCCGGGGACGGCCAGGCCCAGTTCAGGGCCACGCTGGCGCTACCCCTGGCGGGCCGGGCCCCCCAGGTCGGCTACAGTCCGGTACGGGTTTGGGTACACGGCCGGCAGGACGGGTCGTCATGCTGGTATACAGCGACAGGCATAAGGAGCAGTGATGTACCAGCCATACCCATCCGGAGGACAGGCGCCCGAGCCGCAACGGCTCCCGGCCCCGGCTCCAGTGCTGACCGCGGTGAAGCTCATGTACGCAGGCGCCGTCGTCAGCGCGATCACCTTCGTGCTCGGCCTCGTCACGGTGGGCTCCACCAGGACCGACCTGAAGAAGGCGTACCCGAAGTACACCGCGCACCAGATCAGCCAGGTCCTCACCGTTGAAGTGATCATCGGCATCGTCGTCGGGCTGCTGTCCGTCGGGCTCTGGGTCTTCCTGGCCCGGGCCTGCCAGCGGGGCAGGAACTGGGCCAGGATGACCGGCACTGTGCTTTTCGCTCTCGACACGCTGCTCATCCTGCTGTCGGTAAGCAGGTTCAAAGGCGGCGCGGCTGTCCTTGTCGACCTGCTCATCTGGCTTCTCGGGCTCGGCGCGATCGTGTTGCTGTGGCGGAAGGAGTCCAGCGCCTTCTTCGCGCAGCAGCCCCCGGTCTGACCTGCAGCGGCGCTCACGGCCCGGTCTGCAGGCCGGGCGGGCCGGTCTGCAGGCCGGGCGGGCCGTCGGATGGGGCCAGCAGGTAGCAGGCGATCGCGGCCGCGGACGCGACGTTCAGCGAATCCACTCCCCGGCGCATCGGTATCCGGACGCTGAGATCGGCGTCGTCACGCCATCGCGCCGACAGGCCATCCCCCTCGGTCCCGAGGAGCAGCGCCAGGCGCCCGTCGGCAGGCACCCGGCTGATCGGCGCCGCGTCATCGGCGAGAACCAGCGCGAGCAGCCGGAACCCTGCCGCGCGCAGCCCGGTGAGCCCGCTTCGCCAGTCCTGCATCCGGGCGTAGGGGACGGTCAGCACCGCGCCCATCGATACCCGGACCGAGCGGCGGTAGAGCGGGTCAGCGCAGCGTGGCGACAGCACGACCGCGTCGAATCCGAGGCCGGCCACGCACCGGAAGATCGCGCCCACATTCGTATGGTCGACGATGTCCTCAAGCACCACGATCCGCTGTGCTCCGGCCAGCACATCCGCGACGGCGGGCAGCGGCAGCCGCTCCATCGAGGCGAGGACGCCACGGTGCACCTGGTAACCGGTCAGCAGCCGCGCGACCGCGGGCGAGACCAGGTACACCGGCCCGGGCCACGAGCCGGCCAGGTCCGCGAGGCCGGCCAGCCGGTCGGTGGTGACCAGCATCGACCTGGCCGGATAGCCAGCCCGCAGCGCGCGCCTGATCGCCTTCTCGCCTTCGGCCATGAAGAGCCCGTGCGCGGCCTCCAGGTTCTTGCGCAGCTGAACGTCGGTGAGGCAGACATAGTCCGCCAGCCGCGGATCGTCCGCCTCGCTGACAGGAACCGGGCTGGCCACCGCACCAGTCTGGCCGTGCCGAAGCGCGGCCGCCCGGCCGGCCCCGGGCCGATGGCCGCGGGCCGATGGCCCTGCGCCCGATGGCCCTGCGTCCGATGGCCCTGCGCCCGATGGCCCCGGAGCAAATGGCCCCGGACAGGACCCGGCTGCGCGAGCTGAATTGGCCTGTTACCGCGGTAGCCGGGCAATTCAGCTAATCTGCCACGTAGCCTTTTGGCTATAGTCGGCGGTGCGGAAACTGGTCGCGGCCGGGGCTGCCTCATCAGCAAGGATCGCGGTGAATTCAGGACGGGCTGGGCACGGCCAGGGCGGGGATCGGCGCCGCGAGCGCGGGGTCAGCATAAAGATCATGGTCGCGGCCGCGGTCGTCATCGCCTCCGCGCTGATGGTGACGCTCGCCGCGCAGGCGAACGCGACACGCCAGCCGTGCACCTCGCATCCGGTGGTAGCCGATGTCGCCGTATCCCCGGAGATCGCCCCAGCGGTCGAGACTGTCGCGAAGCTGTTTAATGATCAGCGTCATCTGGTGACGGGCCATTGCGCCCAGGTCCGGATCACGTCGGCTGCGCCCGCCGCCGTTGCGGCGCAGGTGGACGGCCAGGGCCCGGCAAACAGCCTGCCCGCCGTCGACGCCTGGGTCCCGGACTCGAGCCTGTGGGTCGATGTAGCGCGCAGCTTCCCGATGGGCGCGCAACTCATCCAGCCGACCGGGCTAGACGTCGCGCGCTCGCCGCTGATGATCGTCATGCCGGCGCTGGCGGCCGCGAGGGTACCTGCGTTCGGAGTCTCGGTCGGCTGGAGCTTCCTGCTGCCCGCCGCCGACGGCGGCCCGCCTTCCAGCCAGCACCTGCGGGTCGACCTGCCCGATCCCACCCAGAGCGCCGCGGGGCTCGCCACCCTGGTCCAGATCAACAGGCTGCTCGGCAGCGGAGCGGCAGCGCGGACCGCCTTCGCCAGGTTCGTGTTCGCGGCCGAGGTGACCGCACAGTTCACCGGACCGCAGGGGCTGTCGCCCTTCGTCACGCTCGCCCGGCCGCCACTCAACGGCAACCCGGTGACCGTGACCTCAGAGCAGGCTGTGCTCCAGTACGACCGCTCTCATCCCGGCCAGCCGCTGGCCGCGCGATACCCCTGGAGCCCCGCCAGCGCGCTCGGCAGCCCGGAACTCGACTACCCCTACCTGCTGACCGCGTCGCAGCCGGCCCAGCTGGCCGCGGTACGGGCATTCGGCGCGGTCCTTGGCCAGAGCTACGCGGCCGGGGTGGTGCGCTTTGATGGGTTCCGGTCAGGCAACGGCGTCGCGGACGTGGCACCCAGCAGGTACGGGCTGGCCACGCAGCTGCTCAGGCTTGCCCCCGAGGCCGGGGCCAGCCAGGCCCAGACCACCCTGCAGGCCTGGCAGCGAGTCGGCGCCAACGGCGCGGACCTGGCCCTGGTCGACGTCTCGGCGCCGATGGCCGCCCCGGTCGGTCCCGGCGTGACCCTTGAGCAGGAACTCGGGCAGACCGCGGGCCTCGGGCTGTCGCTGTTCCCCGACAACACCAACATGGGCCTGTGGGAGTTCGCGGACAAGCTCAGCGGCTCGCGTCCCTACAGGCAGATCGTCCCCGTCGGCCCGCTTACCGGCGAACTCGGCCTGATCAGCAGGCGCCAGGAGCTGATCGAAGCCAACGCGGCCCTGAAGCCGCTGCCGCACCGTGCCGCGGCGCTGAACTCGGCCATCCTGGCCGGATACAAGCACATGGTCGCCAGCTACCGGCCGAAGTCCTCCAATGCGATCCTGGTGCTCACCTCGGGCGCCGACAATGCCAGCGACGACATCTCGCTGAGCACGCTGCTATCCGACCTGCACCAGCTGTACAACCCGGACCGGCCAGTGCAGATCGTGATCGTCGTGTTCAGCGCCCACAGTGATTTTGCCGCGATGCAGCAGATCGCCTCGGCAACTGCCGGCTCAGCGTATGAGATCACCAATCCCGCGCAGATCGGCAAGGTCTTCTTCGAGGCCATCGCCCGGCGAATCTGCCAATCAAGCTGCACCGGGCCGTAGCCCCCGGCCGGTCGGCAGGCCGGTCACCCGGCAGGTAACCCGGCCTGGCGGCCAGGCGGCCTGCGGCCAGCCCGTCACTCGGCCAGGCGGCAAAATCCCTACGCAGAACGTGGTTGCCGGTGTGAACCCAGCACCCGCATGGCGCGTCATCCTTTGTGAGGCCCGGCGAGAGCGGGGCGCCGGGCCTCCTCATCACTTCTGTCACCGGCCTGCGGCCGGCCCGATCGCTAGCCGACCGGGCCGGCCCCGAACAAGCCGGAATCAAGCAGCTGATGTGCGCGCTCGATGAGCACGGGCACTGCAGGGCCTTCCCGCTCGAACCCCTCACCGACGGTCTTGCGCTGCAGGAATCGTGCGTGAATCCCCTCTAGCACGACCGCGATCTTGAAACATCCGAAGGCTACGTAATAGCCGATGCCGGACAGATCCCGGCCGGTCAGTTCTGCGTACCGGTCCGCCACCTGGGCCCGGGTCAGGAAACCCGGCATCGACGTCACCGCGGCGCCCACGTTGATCTTCAGCCAGTCGGCGTCACCGGGATCGGCCCAGTACATGAGGGTCAGGCCCAGGTCAGCAAGCGGGTCACCGAGCGTCGACATCTCCCAGTCGACGACCGCTGCCACCGCCGGCCTGGCGCCGAGCGTGACCAGCATGTTGTCGAGCCGGAAGTCGCCGTGCACCAGGGTGCCATCGCCCGCCTCGGGCAGCGCTGCCGTCAGGCGGGCGACCAGCCGGTCGTAGCCAGGCATCTCCCTGGTCGATGACAGCTCCCACTGCCGTTGCCAGCGCGCGAGCTGCCTGGCCAGATAGCCGTCGGGCTTGCCGAAATCGGTCAGTCCTGTCGCTCCAAGATCCACGGCGTGGATCGCGGCGAGCATCTCGATGAGCCGTTCGGAAAGCTGCCGCGCCTGGCTGGGAACGAGCTTGCGGCCGTCCTCGGGACTGCGCAGGACGACGCCGTCGACAAATTCCATGAGATAGAACGGCGCCCCGATGATGGTGTCGTCCTGGCAGATCGCGACCGGCCGCGGCACCGGGATATCGGTCCCGCTCAGGGCCGAGAGCACCCGGTACTCCCTGGTCATGTCATGGGCGGTCGGCAGCACGTGGCCCAGTGGCGCCCGCCGTAGCACCAGGCGCGCCGTGCCCAGGTCCAGGCGGTAGGTCAGGTTCGACCTGCCCCCGGCGATCAGTTCTATGCCCGTGAGCTCGCCGACGTCGCCGACGCCCGCCTGACGGAGCCAGCCGGCCAGCCGTGCGGCGTCCTCGATCCCCGGGACGCTGATGTCATCCGTCACTGCGCTCCTCGTGCTGGCTTTCCGTAATCGTGGCAATCCCATGATCTCCTGCCCAGATGTCCCCAATGCGCCGGGGCTGGACTATTTCATCGCACTGACGTAGGCAGGTAGGTGGGGATCCCGATGCCAGAGGTCTAGACCTTCGGAGGGGAGCGCAGTGACTGACGCGTGGATGCCGGGTGCCGCACGTATCCGGGCAGAGACCGATGGCGGAGCGCTGAAAGGAGGTGCGCCGCGCACCGTCTGGCAAGCTCTCGGCTTCGATCCGCGGATCGTCTCCGCGCGGTCGGCGGCAGAGCGCCTCAATCAGCTCAATAGGCCCAGCCATCTGGTGTGGAACCCGCTGAACGGCGAGATCGTGCAGCTCATCCCCGTTGTCCGGGCCGGCCGGTCAATCGGCTGGCCAGAGGGCGTGGAGCAGCTTTGCCGGCTTAGCCGGGATCAGCTGCGCCAGGCCGCGCTGCGAGCAGAGCCGCCGCCGGGCCCGTTCTGCGAGATCAACGCCGAGGGCAGGCTGTGCATCCAGATCTGCGTCGTGGCCTTCGCCTGGGAGCCCTTTACCGCCGGTCCGCTGGCCGGCCTGCGGGAGATCCTGGACTGGCTGGACTCGTGGGGCATGGCACGCAACTGGCCGGCCGGGCGCCCTGCTCCCTTCCCGCACGGGCATGCGAGCTACCGGAACCGCCGGCTGTGGGCCAGGGGCGGCCACTTCGGCGCGTCCCAGGTGCCTGACTGGACGGCTTCCGGCCCGGGTGCGGTGGACGTGGAGCGCCTGACCGGGACACGACAGGCAGCCGCGCTGCGCGGCCCCGGCGTGCTCGTCGAGGCCCCGGCCGCGCCGCCGGGGGGGCGGCAGCCAGGCAGCCTTACCGATCTTGTCGACATCTTCGAGAGCGATGCGGCTGCTGCGTCGTCCCTGACCCGCGTCGGCTGACCTGGCAGTCCGGCGCACCGGTACGGTAGGGCATCATGAGCGCCGATCTGCCCCTGTCGACGACGGAACGCACGACGCTGCACCGGCTGCGCGAGCGCGGCAGGACCGGCCGCGCCGACCTGTACGGCGTGCTGGACGCCGGGCTTGTCTGCCATCTCGGCGTGATCGTGGATGGCTGGCCGCTGGTGCTGCCAACCGGCTACGGGCGCCGGGACAACACCCTGTATCTGCACGGGTCCTCGGCCAACCGGGCCCTGCTCGCGGCCGATGGGCACGAGGTCTGCGTCACCGTCACCCACCTGGACGGGCTGGTATGCGCCCGCGCGGCGTTCCACCATTCGATGAACTACCGCAGCGCGGTGGTCTTCGGGATGGCCCGCCTGGTTACTGGCGACGCTGCCCGGCTGGCCGCCCTGCGCGCCATCACCGAGCAACTGGTACCCGGCAGGTGGGATCACGTCAGGCCGCCGTCGCGCAGAGAACTCGCCGCGACAGCGGTGCTTGAGCTACCGCTCGATGAGGCGTCGGTGAAGGTCCGCACCGGACCGCCCAAGGATGACGAGGAAGACTACGGCACCGACATCTGGGCTGGTGTAGTGCCTGCCGAGCTGACCTTCGGGCAGGCGGTACCCGATCCGCTGCTAGCTCCCGGCGCGGCGATCCCGGCGCACATCAAGGCCCTGGCCGGGCACCGGGCCGTGGCGGCGCCGGGGCCTGGCTGATCTACGCTAAGGGGATGACTGACCGGCTCGTTTGGATCGACTGTGAGATGACCGGGCTTGACCTTGCCCGCGATGCGCTGGTGGAGATCGCCTGCATAGTGACCGATGGCCAGCTCAACCCAGTCGATGACGGCCTAGACCTGGTGATCAAGCCACCGGCCGAGGCACTTGACCAGATGCCGGAAGTGGTGCGGGACATGCACACGGCCTCAGGGCTGCTATCCGAGCTGGCGGGCGGCATCACCCTGGCCGAGGCCCAGGATCAGGTGCTCGGCTACGTGCGGGCGCACGTTCCCGAGTCGAGGAAGGCCCCCCTGTGCGGCAACTCGATCGCGACCGACCGCACGTTCATCGCCCGCGACATGCCCGAACTCGACGCATTCCTGCACTACCGGATGGTGGATGTGTCGAGCATCAAGGAACTCGCCAGGCGCTGGTACCCGCGCGCCTACTTCGCGAGCCCGCCGAAGCACGGCGGTCATCGCGCCCTTGCCGACATCAGGGAGAGCATCGAGGAACTCCGTTACTACCGGGAAGCGGTCTTCGTCCCGCCGCCGGGCCCCGACACCGCTACCGCCAAGGAGATCGCCGCCCGGCACCACGGTGCCGGGCCGACCACGGGAGCCGGCGTGCCCCGCACCGCGCGAGCGGGCACCACCGGCAGGGCGGCACCCGGCGCCGGGACGCCGGCCGCCGGGACCGCCAGACCTGGCACCGGCGGGCCTGCTGGGCAATCCGGTTCTGCGCAGTGAGCCAGTCCCGGTATGCTTCCTGAAGCCGCCCGGCGGAGTCGCCTGGTGGCCACGGTGGGCGTAGCTCAGTTGGTTAGAGCGCCAGGTTGTGGTCCTGGATGTCGTGGGTTCGAATCCCATCGCTCACCCCCGGTGTTACCGCAGGTCAGATGGCCGAACGTCATGACTGGGTCACAGCTCGGGCGCTGCGTGCGTCACCATAGCTGCGTCGCGGCGCTCAGTCAGCGTCGGCGACGATCGAGCCGATCCTGGTTGCCAGCGTCCGGTCCCTGGCGTTGAGGATCAGCGCGTAGACCACGGCGACCACGATGATCGCCAGCGAGATGTACGGGTACGTGTCAAAGGGATGCGGCTGGCCGGGCTTAACCAGCTCATAGAGCGGGAACGCGATGGCGAGCACGCCGAGCACCGGCAGAATCAGGTGCCGGAGCACCGAAAACTGGTCGGGGTGGTACCTCCGGTAGTACACCGGCAGGGCCAGATTGCTGACGAGGTAGATGACCACGATGGGAATGGTGCCCAGGGTGGCCGCCTCGCCGAAGTACACCACCGGGTCCAGGCCCCAGCCGAACCCGTAAACCAGGCCGAGCGCGACGACCAGGAAGATCACGAAGGCCACCCACGGGGTCCGGCTCTTCGCGGTGACCCGTCCGGTGACCGCGGGGAGCAGGCCTTCCCGGCCGGAGCTGAAGATCAGCCGCGCCTGAGAGTTCGTAGCGGCGATAAGCGAGCCCATGATCGAGGTGAAGCCCGCCAGGTAGGCAAGGAACCCGACCACCGCGCCCACGCCTAGCGCGACCGTCACGAACGGCACGCCGGCCGCCGTCCCGAGCGCCGTTGCGTTGTAGTTATAGCCGAGAACGGTCACGTAAGCGAACAGCACGTAGCACACCGCGATCGCGCCGATGCCCAGGAAGATGGCCCTGGGCACCGCTCGCCGCGGGTTGTCGGTCTCCTCGGCCAGCGTGGCGGAGTTCTCCCAGCCGATAAACAGGTACACGGCAATCGGGAAGCCTAGGCCGAGGCCCTTGAAGCCCGACAGCAGATGGGACGGCTCGAACGGGGTGAGATGGAGATTGCCCGAGTGCTTGATCAGCACCCACACGCTGACCAGCAGCAGCAGCCCGATCTCGAAAGCGAACAGCGCCCCGGCCCACCTCGTGGACAACGAGACGCCCCGCACCACCAGCAGGAACGCCAGCAGCGTCAGCACCGCGACCAGCAGCTGCCAGGCGATGTGCACGTGCGCGTACTTGACCAGCATGTCGGAGGTCCAGCCGCCGGAGATGGCAACGACCGCCGACACGGCGATGATGTAGCCGACCGACATGACGATCGCTGTGGTCAGTGCCGCTACGGGGCCTAGCCCGCGGCCGATGAACGTGATGAACGACCCGGTGGACGGGATCGACTTGGTGAACTGGGCGACGGTATTGCCCAGCAGCGCTACCGCGATGGCAGCGGCGATGATGGTCAGCGGCGAGGCGATGCCGGCTGCCGCCGCGATGAGCCCCATGCTGAAGTAGAAACTCATGGCCGGGGCGATGTTGGCCATGGTCGACGCGGTGATGTCGGTCAGGCCGAGCGCTCCGCGGCGCAGCCGCTCGGGGGCCGGCCTGGTGCTAACCGGGGCATCGGATGCTGTTGCCATGAGCCACCTCCCGGCACAAAGGCCATTGTGGCTCACATTAAAGGCAAGTGGCCCGGCGGTACATCGTCGGCTAGCCCGAAGTAACAAGGACGTAACCAAGGTCACGAACTGCGGCTATGTTTGCGGGACCGACACGCTCACTTCACGTACGCGACGGGCACAACGGCCGGAGGCTGCCCGATTGGCTCGCTGACGTACCGGGAACGGATGCCGTCGATGTAACGCCGGCACCGCTCGGTGAGGCCGGCGGCGGTCTGCATGCGGCCTTTGGTGACCAGGATGCCGAGGTCCGCGCCCTTGAAGCGGTAGTCGCCCGGGCCGTACACCCGCAGGAAGAAGCACTCGTCCTCGCTGGCCAGCTGGTGCCAGTCGGGCGACACCCGGAGAAAGGTCAGCTCCCCGGCCTTGTTGAGCTGGTAGGTCCCGGTGCGCGGGGCGGCGAGGATACGCTCGACCGAATCATTCGGCTCCTTCATGATCAGTTGCGCCCAGACGTCACCCGCTGCCAGGTCGCGCCACCGCTCGTTGATCTCCTCGACGTCGATGATGTAGTCGACGTCCATGTACTCCAGCAGGTGGAAGAGGAAAAGAGGGATGTCGGCGTACGCGCCCGCCGTGACGTTGGTCATCGACGACACGCCGGAAATGCGGGGGTTCAGCTCACCGAGGTAGACCTCCTCAGTGTCGGTGTCGACGAGGACGTCCACCTCGAAGAAACCTCGGTAACCCTCCTGCCCGAGCCGGTTACCGAGTCGCCGGACGAGTTCGGTCGCCTTGGCACGGTGCTCATCCGACAGCGCCTCGGGGAAGAGGTCATTGCCGCACCACCCTCCCTTGTAGGGGGTGAGCTCGGGATAGCCCGTAAGGTCGATCATGAACGGCCCGACGACCGTCCCGTGCCGGGTCAGCACAGCCTCCACCGCGGCGGCCTTATTGTTGATCCGCTTCATCACCTTCGCCTGCTGGCCGGCGATGTCGCCGACGTGGGACGCCCACTCTGACTCCGAGGCGACGAAGAAGGTGGTCTTCCCGGAGTCGCCGTAGGCGGTCTGCACGACGAGGTCGGTGCCGAGTCCCGCATCGACGGCGACGCGGACCAGCGTGGCCCACGAGTCGACCTCCACCAGCACGTTCGGCACGCTCAGGGCACCGGCCTCGGTACCGAGCACCGTCGTCACGATCTTGGAATCCAGGCGCCGGCGCAGCGCGTCAGACGGGAGGATGATCTCGTACCCCAGCTCTGCGCAGATCCGCTCTGTCTCCTCGTCGAAGAACAGCATCGCCACCTTGGGGCGGCCGCCGCGAGCGGCGATGAAGGCCTGGACCTCTGGATCCCGGAGGAGATAGTTGTTGATCTCCTCGCTGCTCTCGAACTTCACGTACGGCTTGTGCTTCGGGCTGAACACTCGCGGGTGGCCACCGTCCCAGGAGTCAAAGTAGGCGACGTAGCTGAAGTTGCGGACCCAGCGGTCGATACCGAGCAGGTTGAACGCGGTCGGCCCGAAGAAGTAGACGGGCGAGGTGTTCGTGCGGAAGAAGCCGCGGATCTCAGAGATCCCGTTGAGGCGCCGGTGCGCGGGGACCGGGAACCGGTGCGACAACTCGCTCATGAGTTCCTCGGGCAAGACGGCGATGCGTGCTCACTAGCCTAGCTCCGATCCCGGCTGTCCAGCACTGGGCCGACTCCCGATCCGGCCGCGGGAAAGGCCCGCCGCCACTCCCGGGGGTCCGTGCTGCCGCGCCGGCTCACCGGCGGCACTGCCGGCGAGGGCCGCGCCGACCGCGTCGAAGGCGCGCAGCGTGTCGTGCAGCATCGCCGGCGACTGCGCGTCCGGCCACGAGGACAGCTTGGCGGCCACCGTGCCGGTGCCCGGGCTGACGTAAAGCATCTGCCCGTAGATGCCCAGGCAGAGCAGGACGTCGCCGGGCTGCCGCGGCACGAACCAGAACTTGTTGCGGTACCAGCCGCCGGGAAGGTACGGCCCGGACGCGGACCTGGCAAAGGCGTCGCGGATGTCCGGCGAGACCGTCCACGACTCGCGCAGCCAGGTGGCGGGGACGACGCGGCGGCCCGCCACCTCACCGCCCGCCAGCAGCATCATGCCGAAACGGGCGAGGTCGCGCGCCGTAGCGCACATTCCGCCGTCATGAATCGCGGTACCCACGCCGTCGCAGGTGATCTCGGCGTCATGCTCGGCACCAATCGGCGACCACACAAGTTCGCCGACGAGGTCGGCCATCCTGGTCTTCGTCGCCCGCTCACAGACCCAGCCGAGGACGTCGGTCTCGCACGAACGATAGTCGAAGACCCCGCCGTGCTCGCCGGCTCCGCCGAGCGTCGTCAGGTAGGCGTACATCGAAGTGGGCACCTGACGATGCGACGCCGGGCGCCAGCCCATGGCCTCCTCCATGACGCGCACATCAGCGTCCAGATCGGTGTAGTCCTCGCTGAACTCCACTCCGGAGCGCATGTCCAGGACGTCGCGCAGGCTGGCCCCCCGGTAACCGCCTTTCTCGAGTTCCGGCACGTGGTCTGTGACGAGGTGCGCGGGGGACAGCAGGCCACCCTCGACAAGGTTGCCTGCGACGCACCCCACAACCGACTTGGAGATCGACATCAGCAGGTGCGGGGTGTCGGGGGCCGTCTCCCCCGCGTAACGTTCGAGCACCACCCGCCCGCCATGCACGACGACGACGGCGTCGGTGTAGGTGTCGTCGAGCACCTCGTCCACGATCGCCTCGGTGCCATCGACACGATCCAGCGCGATCTCGCCCAGCGGCAGCGGGGTGGCGGGCAGCGGCGTCACCGGCCGGGGACCCCTGGAGATGCGCTGGGTGGGTACAAGCTCACGCATGTGCGAGAACGACCACCGGTTGTACGGCGGATCCTGCCAGTTCGCGAGGGTAACCCGGGCATCCTCCGGCGGCGGGAATCCTTGCATGAGCATGGGTCGAGCCTAGTGGCCGTGCCCCGAATCGGTGCCCGCCGGCGCTGGAGCCGTCCACCTGGCAGGTCAGCAGCGAACGCGCGGGCTAGCTGAGAGCCAGCTGAGCCATTCGGGACCGGGGAAAGACCTGGACGGCGTACTGGGAGACTGGCCGCAACGGCTGGTTTGTCGTAGCCTGCCGGTACCCGGGCAGCTGATCAGTGTGACAGATCAAGGGGAACGTACGTGTTCGAGACGATTCTCGTTGCCATCGACCATTCCGACCACTCGCAGCACGCGCTCGTCACCGCGAAAGACCTAGCAAAATGCACGGGGGGCAAGATCCGCATCGTTCACGTCCGGGAGGTGCTGGTCGGGCGGAAGTCCGTCCCGGTGTCAGCGGAGTTCTCTGAGGAGGCTAAGGCGCTCGTCGAGGACGCCGTCAAGGCCGTGACGGCCGACGGTATCGCCGCTACTGGCGTCGTACGCGAGACGCACCGGGGCCGCGTGGCATCCGAGATCCTCGAGGAGGCTGCCGATTCGGAGGCTTCGGTGGTCGTCCTCGGCGCCCGGGGCCTTACGGATCTCGAAGGGCTCATGCTGGGCAGCACGACCCACAAGGTGCTCCACCTTGGGACGTTGCCGGTCCTGGTCGTGCGCTGAGTCCCGGCGCTCCTGGAGCTTGGTGCTAACGCACCGCCTCAGTCCGTGATAACCCGCGTCAGGGCGGGCTAACCTGACGGCACGGACCTCACCGAACTGCTCGAAAGATGGCGCAGCGACCTGTCCGCGTGGGCCATTCCGGAGCACATCACAGCCGCGGCGGCCGAATCACCGTGGGTGCTGCCGCAGCAGGTATTCGCGCGCCGTGCCGACCGCGTCGCCGCCGCCCCGTCCGGCGCCTCCTATGACGTGGCCTGGGCCGCCCTCGATCCGCCGGGCAGCGTGCTGGACGTTGGCGCCGGCGCCGGCGCTGCCTGCCTGCCGCTCCTCCCCCGCACCACGGCGCTGACCGCCGTCGACGCGGTACCCGGGATGCTCGAGGAACTCGAGCGGCGGTCGGCCGCCCTCGGAATGCCGGCCCGCTGCGTCCCGGGGAGCTGGCCGGACGTCGCACCGGCGATACCGCCGTCCGACGTCGTGACCTGCCACAACGTGCTCTACAACGTGCCGGGCCTGGCGCCTTTCGTCGTGGCGCTCACCGTGCACGCGCGGCGCCTGGTGGTCGCCGAGGTCACCGCCGAGCATCCGCTGGTCTCCCTGAACCCGTTGTGGCTGAAATTTCACGGACTGCGACGGCCGGTCTCCCCCACCGCCGACGACCTGATGCGCATCCTGACCACGATGGGCCTGCGGCCCGCCTGCCAGCACTGGTGCCGCCAGGGCGGGCCTGACTACGCCAGCTTCGCCGACCTGGTCGACGTGACCAGGCGCCGGCTCTGCCTGCCCGGGCAGCGGGCCGCGGAGGCGGCCAGCGCCCTGATCGAGGCGGGCGTCGATCCGGTGCAGCCGGTCGACCTCGGCTCCTCGGGACGGCCGGTCGTCACCATCTGGTGGGATGGCGGGGCCGGGCAGGACCCGACGTGACCGAGCGCCGCTGGCCCCGGCCGCCCGGAATGACATTTCCAGGAATCTGGAAAATAGCCAGCAAGTCGTGCGCACGGCACAGCCGATTTGGCCGGCCGCACGTCTTGCAGGTAGAGACGATGGTGGCAGCGACGGGCAGCGAGCGGATAGCGACAGGCGACCGGCGACCGATAGGCGACAGGGTAGCGATAGGCGACAGGCATGAGCGAGTGGCCAGCAGGCTGGTTCAGGGAGAACGCGGACCCGGGCGGGTCTTCGGACGACCCCGGCAGCGCCGATAGTCCGACTGCCCACGTTCCTGTGGGACCAGTAGGACCGGCGGGTCCCGTGGGCCCGGTAGGACCGGGGCCGGTGGGCCCGGTGGGCGCCGCCGCCGCGGGGCGCCCGGCCGGCGGTGGCGCCTGGCCTGCTCAGCCGCCGCCGCGGAGCCCGGGAGGGGCCAGCCGCATCGCACCCGCCGGAGCCGGCGGAGCCGGCGCCCGGCCCGGCGCGGCCGGGAACGCCCCCGGCGGCGGCAGCGGGCGGCGCGGGCGCAGGCTCAGCCCCCGGCGGATCATCGCGGTACTCGCTGTCGTCATCGCGCTGATCCTGGTCGCGACGGTAGGGATGTACTTCTACTTCAACAGCAAGCTGACCCGCCAGAATGTGCTCGTCGACTACCCCGGCCGTCCCGCCGCGGCGGCCGGGCAGAACTGGCTGATCACCGGATCAGACAGCCGCCAGGGTCTGACCGCCGCGCAGGAGCGCCAGCTGGCCACCGGCTCGCTGAGCGCCATTAGCGGACAGCGCTCCGACACGATCCTGATCCTGCACATCGGTGGCGGCAGGCCCGTACTGGTGAGCATCCCGCGCGATTCCTATGTCCCGATCCCCGGCTACGGGATGAACAAGATTAACGCCGCGTACGACCTTGGCGGCCCGAAGCTGCTGGCCAAGACCGTGCAGAACGTTACTGGCCTGTATATCAACCACTACATGGGCATCGGCTTTGGCGGACTGGTCAGCGTGGTCAACTCCGTCGGCGGGGTCAACATGTGCCTGCCTGGCCCGATGGTGGACCCGAAGGCCGGGCTGAACCTCAAGGCGGGCTGCCAGACGCTGGACGGAGCACAGGCCCTCGGTTTCGTCCGGACCAGGAACTTTGCCGAGAGCGACCTGCAGCGCGAGCAGGATCAGCGGCTTTTCCTCAAGGCGCTGCTCAGCAAGATGACTAGCCTGGGCACCATAGCCAACCCGTTCGCCATCATCCCCGCGGCCTCGGGCTCGGCCTCGGCACTCACCGTCGACCAGGGCACCAGCCTGTACAACCTCGTCCAGGCGGCGTTCGCGCTGCGGAGCCCGGAGACCACCACGGTCCCGATAGCTAACGCGAGCCTTCAGACGCCTGACGGTGACGCGGTGCAGTGGAACCAGTCCGAGGCGCTACAGCTGTTCAACGCTCTCAAGAATGACAGGGCCGTCCCCCCGGGCCTGCTGACCGGTTCGAAGCTGACCGGAACCTGAGCCTCCGCCGCAGGCTGAAGCCGCCTGACCCGGGTGCAGGGCGCTTGGCGACGGCGCGGAGGACAGCCTCAGCACGCCTTCAGGTAACACTCAGCCGGACGCCGCATACTAGGGGGCATGAGCAGCCAGCCAGGCGATGACCGCAGGCAGCCGGATGCCAGGCTGCTCGTCGTTGAGGACGAGCCGAACATCCTTGAACTGCTCGCGGCCAGCCTGCGGTATGCCGGGTTCGAGGTCGTCACCGCTGGCGCCGGCACCGAAGCGGTCCAGGCAGCGCAGCGGCACCGGCCCGACCTCATCGTGCTCGATGTCATGCTCCCGGACATGGATGGCTTCGACGTCATCAGGCGGCTGCGCGGCGGCGGCGCCCGGATTCCCGTTGTCTTCCTGACCGCCCGCGACTCCACCGAGGACAAGATCCGCGGTCTCACCCTCGGCGGCGACGACTACGTCACCAAGCCGTTCAGCCTTGAGGAGGTCATCGCCAGGATCCGCGCGGTGCTCCGCAGGACCAGGGGCGACGGCACCGAGCCGCCGCCCCGGCTCAAGTTCGCCGACCTGGAGCTTGACGAGGACAGCCACGAGGTATGGCGGGGCGGCCACCAGATCCAGCTGTCGCCGACCGAGTTCAAGCTGCTGCGTTACTTCATGGGCAACACCAACCGGGTGCTGTCCAAGATGCAGATCCTCGATCACGTCTGGGACTACGACTTCCGCGGTGACACCGGGATCGTGGAGTCGTACGTCTCAGTGCTCCGCCGCAAGGTCGACACCTCAGAGCCGCACCTGCTGCACACCCTGCGCGGCGTCGGGTACGTGCTCAGGCTCCCTTCTTCGTGACGCCTGGCCGCCATGCCTGATGCATCGCGACCCGCCGGAGTCCGGGATTCCCTGAGGACCCTTCCCGGGCGTACCTCCCTGCGGGTCAAGCTGATCTCCGCCGTGCTGGTGATGGTGGCCATCGCCCTGGCAGTGATCAGCTTTGCCGGCATCTCGTTCCTCAGCAGGTACCTGCTCGGCCAGACCGACGATCAGCTAGCGGGGCAGACCGGGTATTCCCTCCAGCGGACGCTGCAGAGCTACCTGCAGGGCTCGCCGCTGTACGCGCGTGGTGAGGCGGTCGTGTGGGTGCCCAGCGCCGGCGCGCAGCAGCAGATCGTGATACCCGTATCGCAGAGCGGCGTCGGGCCGCCCGGCCCTCAGCAGGTCATCGCGGGCCCGAGACTTCCGGCCGACATCGCGTCGCTCCCTTCTCTTCCCCAGAACGCCGTTACCGTGGCTGCTGCCTCGGGGGGCGGGAGGTGGCGGATCGTCGGAATCCCCGCGCGGCTGAACAACCCGGACGGCTCAATCACGCACGGCGTGGTTGTCGTGGGCCTCGACGTCACCAGCTCCTATGGCACGATCCGGGAGCTGACCGGGATTGACCTGATCGTGAGCCTTGGCATCATTCTCGGGCTGGCCATCGTCGGGATCGGGCTGGTCCGCGCCAGCCTGCGGCCGCTCACCGACATCGAGAGGACAGCCGAGGCGATCGCTGCAGGGGATCTCAGCCGCCGGGTGCCGGACCGGGACCCGCGAACCGAGATCGGCCGCCTGGGCAGGTCGCTGAATGCGATGCTGGCCCAGATCGAGGCTGCCTTCGGCGCCCGCGCGGAGTCTGAGCTAGCCGCCCGCCGGTCCGAGGACAAAATGCGGCAGTTTGTCGCCGATGCCAGCCACGAGCTGCGTACCCCGCTGACAGCCATCCGCGGTTTCGCCGAGTACTACCGGCAGCGCGGCGGCCTCGCGGACGCGGCGGCCGCGGCACCGAGGCCGGCCGCCAGCAATGGCTCAAGCCCGTCATCTGACGCGGCCGGCGCTGCCGCGACCCGCGAAGCCGCCGCGACCCGCGAAGCCGCTGCGGGCAGCGCGGATGCGGCGAGCCATCCCGCAGCCGGCGTTCATCCGGATGCCGCGGGCAGCACCGGCCCTGCCTCGCGTCATCAGGCACCGCTCGCCCGGGCGGACCTGGACCGGATCATGCAGCGGGTTGAGCAGGAGTCGTCCCGGATGGGCGTGCTGGTGGAAGACATGCTGCTGCTGGCCAGGCTCGATCAGCAGCGCCCGCTCGACTACCGCCCGGTCGACATGCTGACGCTGGCCGCCGACGCCGTCCATGACGCCCGGGTCGTCGCGCCGGACCGCACGATCGACCTCACCGTCGGCACCGGCGCCGCGCTGATCGTGCTGGGCGACGAGGTCAGGCTCCGCCAGATCATCGGCAACCTGATGAGCAATGCGCTCACGCACACTCCGGACGGGACCCCCATCGAAGTCCGGGTGCGACCCGGCACGATGCTCGAACGTCCCGCGTCGGCGCCCGGCCGCGGCGTACCGCCAGCACCCGGACTCGCGCCGGTGCCGGCGGTGCTCCTTGAGGTCGCGGACCACGGCGCTGGCCTGACTCCCTACCAGGCAGACCATGCCTTCGAGCGGTTCTACAGGTCCGACCAGGCCAGGACCAGGAAAGCGGGCGGCACGGGGCTCGGCCTCGCCATCGTGGCCGCGCTGGTCACCGCGCACGGCGGCGCGGTCTGGGTCGAATCGCCGCCGGGCGGGGGCGCCACCTTCCGGCTCGCACTGCCGCTGGCTCCCGAGGCCAGGCACAGCGAGCAAGAGCCCGACGAGCTAGCCGCCTGATCGTGACGGCTGCCCGGCGATAACTGCCGGGCAGCCGTCACGATCATGGAGTCAGGGCGCGGCGGGCGGCGTCAACCGCGGCGTCACGGTAGGCGGCGCCGAACAGGCAGACGTGCACCAGCAGCGGATGGAGCTGGTGCAGCGGGATCCTGGCCTGCCAGCCTGCCGCCAGCGGGGCCGTCTCCTGGTAGGACGCGACGATCCGGTCCAGGTACGGCGCGCCGAACAGCGCCAGCATGGCCAGATCGGTCTCCCGGTGCCCGCCGTGGGCGGCCGGATCGACCAGCACGCCGCGGCCCGCCGACCAGAGCAGGTTCCCGGACCAGCAGTCGCCGTGGATCCGGCTGGGCGGCTCCGCCGGGCCGGCCAGCTCGGCCGCCCGCCCGGCTACGGTCTCGATCAGCCGGGCGTCCGCGGCGGTGAACCATCCCGCGTCCATCGCGCGCCGCAGGTACGGCAGCAGCCGCTGGCTGGCGTACCAGCCGGGCCAGCTGTCCCCCGGCTCGTTCGGCAGCGGCAGCCCGGCGATGGTTCCAGGCCACGGGGCGCCGAAGCTGGCCGCTCCGGAGGCATGCAGCTGCGCCAGGTCCCTGCCGAACCCCTCGGCCGCCGGCCGGTCCGCCCGGTCAGCCTGCACCCAGGAGATGACCAGCGCGCCGTCGTCAAAGCCGAGAACCTCAGGGACCTCCGCCGCGCCCGCCTGGCCCAGCCAGGAAAGCCCGCGCGCCTCCGCGCCGAATCCTGCTTGCGCAGCGCTCAGGTGCTCACCGGCGACCTTGGCGAACGCGATCCGGCCGTCGGCGAGCTCACACCGGTAGTGACGGGCGCCATGCTGACCGCCAAGGTTCCGGCAATCCCGCAGCCCGGTGCCGAGCAGCCGCTCAAGGTGCCTGGTCACGCCGTCGGCCGGGGTGCTCACCCGGCACCGGCCGGCCCGGCCGGTGTCCCCGGCCCGGCCGGTGTCCCCGGGTCGGCTGGGCCTGCCAGCAGCAGCTCGGCCAGCCGGGCCGCGAGGCCCCGGGCGGCAGGCCGCACGAGGTCGAAGGCCAGTGCGTAGTCGGCCGCCGTGCCGTTGTAGGGATCAGGAACCTCGGGATCTGCCTGGCTGCCTCCGTCTGGCCAGCCGGCCAGCGCCGGGTCGAACAACCTGAACAGGCGAATCCGGCCACGGGCATCCGCGTCCGGTGCCATCGCCCGCAGATCCTCGAAGTTGGCCAGGTCCATCGCGGCCACCAGATCGTAGCGGCCGAACCAGGACGGCCCGAACTGCCGCGCCCGGTGAGCGGAGCCGTCGTAGCCGCGGACGGCCAGCTCGGCCCGGGCCCGGGAATCCATCGGCGAGCCGATATGCCAGTCCCCGGTACCGGCGCTGTCCACCTCGGCCAGGCCGGCCAGGCCGGCTCCGTCAAGCTCGCTGCGCAGGACCACCTCGGCCATCGGCGACCTGCAGATATTGCCCAGGCATACGAGGCAGACACGATACTTCTGCAACGGATGACGCGGCGCTGGTGCCGTGATCAGGGCGCGGCTGTCGGCTGGCATGGCACAAGCATGCCGGACCCGGTGCCGGCCCCGGTCAGCGAGCCGTCCGCGGGGACCGCGAGCGACCACGGCGCCGGCCCCGGTCGGCGAGCCGTCCGCGGACTACCGGCGACCGCGGCGCCCGGCCCAGGATCAGGCCGGGCGCCGCGGGCTCGCAAGCCGCGGCCCGGGGTCAGCCGAGCCGGGCCAGCGCGTGCACGAACTTGTAGGCGTCGACCGTGCCCCAGCCGCTGGCCAGGTCATAGCCAGTGGTCGCGCTGTAGCCGGTCACGCCGCCGAATGAGTTGTTGCCTGTGGTGATGTCTACCAGGCCGGTCGGGAGCTTCGTGCGCTGGCTCAGCGCGCCCAGCAGGTACAGCGCCGGGTTGATCAGGCCAAGCCGGTGACCGGCCACCTGATCGGCCAGCGCCACGATGCCGGAGAAGATCGGCGACGCCTCGGAGGTACCGCCGACGAGTGTCCAGTCAGGCTCGCCGGAGCCAAGGAAGGTCCCGTAGACCCAGGCCGCGCCGTTGACCGCGGCGCTCATCGAGATGTCCGGCGTGCCGCGGTGGTCACCGACCACGTGCCGGACGCCGGCCTGGAAGAACGGCCGGCTGAAGACCTGCGAGAAGCCGCCGCCGCCCGCGCCGAAGCCGTCGTTCCAGACGCTGTCCGGCCGCAGCCGGCTGCCGTTGTTGCGAAGGTAGAGCTGCGAGCCGCCGACCGAGGTGACCAGCGGGTCCGACGACGGCCAGGAGTTCACCGGATACGAGTAGAGCGTGCTCCCGTCGGTCTCGGCGTTGGTCACGCCGTCGTCGCCGGAGGCGGCGAGAACGGTCACGTGGTGCCGCAGCGCGTCCTTGAATGCGTACCGCAGGTTCAGCAGGCTGGGGGTGTTGGGCCCGTCGAACCCGGGGAAGGTGTTCTCGGTCGCGCCGAAGCTCTGCGTGATCACGTCACCGATGCCACGGTTGATCAGCGACTGCTCGGCGTTCATCATCTCGGGGAAGCCGACGGTTCCCTCGGTCTCGGCGACCGGGGTCTCGGCCAGCACGATCTTGGCGCCCGGCGCGATCGAATGGGCGTACTCGACGTCCAGCGTGGTCTCGTACGCCCAGTCGACCATTGTCGAGTTGGTCGGGTCGAACGGCGGGATGGTGCCGAACTGCACGATCTTCAGGCGCAGCTTGGGCAAGCCGAACTGCGCGTCGAAGGTCTTGATGTCGCTGGCGATCGTCGGCGAGCCGTATGAGTCGACGATCACGATCGTCCGGCCCCGCCCGGTGATCCCCCGGCGGTACAGCGGCTTCAGGTCATAGGCCCGGTAGTACTGCAGCGGCGTATAGCACCTGATGAGCAATTGGGGGTTGGCCAGGCAGTCCGTCGTGGAGATCGGCGCGGGGAACTGCTTCGCGATGCTGATCGGGCGGCTGAGGTCGGGAACCGCCACGGCGGGGCGCGCCCCGGCACGGGCCGCGGGCCGGCCGGCCGCGGCGACCGTCACGGCTGCGGACTGGAAGGCCAGCAGCCCGGTCACCGCGGCGACCGGGACAGCAAGCCGCGCGATGCGGCGGACACGGGACTTCGCTCCCGGCGGCTTGATGCCGGTGACGGCACCGGTGCCGCGCGCGAATCTGGACGTGGGCATGGGAATGGCGCTCCTACTCTGTGCTCACAGCATCGTGACGAGGTCGAGCCAGCGGACACGTAATACGATCTCGCCTTTTTTCCGGAACGCAATAGGCGCCAGCAGATTTCTTGATGGGTATCTTCCCGGCTGGCGGCCGCGCAGGCCGGCCGAAGCGCGGATTCGGCTGCCTGGCAGCATGGACCGCATGCCAGCGGCCAGCGGCTACCGGGGGCTGTCGCTCTGGCTCGACACCGTGCCTGGCACGCTCGAGCCCGGCGCTCCGCTGCCCGGCGACCGTGACGTGGACGTGGCTATCGCCGGCGCGGGATTCACCGGCTTGTGGACCGCCTACTACTTGTCCCGCGCCGACCCTGGACTGCGGATCGCCATCTGCGAGAAGGAGATAGCCGGCTTCGGCGCGTCCGGCCGGAACGGCGGCTGGTGCTCGGCCCTGTTCCCCGCGTCGCTGGCCAAGCTGGACCGGATGGCGGGCCGGCCCCGGGCGATCGCGATGTACCGGGCCATGGAGCAGACCGTGGACGAGGTCGGCCTGGCGGCGGCCGCTGAGTCCATCGACTGCCATTTCGCGAAGGGCGGGACCGTCGGGCTCGCCCGGTCACCGGCCCAGCTGGACCGGGCTGCGGCGGAAGTGCGCGAGGCGCGGGCATTCGGCTTCGGCGAGGACGACCTGCGGCTGCTGACCGCAGGCGAGGCCCGCCGTGTGGCCGGCGCCTCCGGCGTGCTCGGCGGCACGTTCACCCCGCACTGCGCCGCCATCCACCCGGCCAGGCTGGCCCGCGGCCTGGCGGAGACGCTGCGGCGGCGTGGCGTCGCGCTGTTCGAGCGCACCCCGGTACTCGACATCCGCCCCGGCCGGCTGGTCACCGCCACCGGGACGGTCCGGGCACCGTACGTCATCAGGGCGACCGAGGGGTACACCCCGCGGCTGCCCGGGCTGCGGCGCGCGATCGCCCCGGTGTATTCGCTGATGATCGCGACCGCGCCGCTGCCCGATGCCGCCTGGGACGAGATCGGCCTGGCCGGGCGGCCGACCTTCGGCGACCTGCGGCACTTGATCATCTACGGGCAGCGGACCGCCGATGGCCGGCTGGCGTTCGGCGGCCGGGGCGCCCCCTACCATCTCGGCTCCGCCGTCCGGCCGGCGTTCGACCGCGTTCCTGCCGTCTTCGCAGCACTCAGGCGCACCCTGGCTGAGCTCTTCCCGGCCCTGGCCACCGCCCGGTTCACGCACGCGTGGGGCGGCCCGATCGGGGTTCCACGGGACTGGTGCGCGTCGGTCGGCCTGGATCGCGCCACCGGGCTCGGCTGGGCGGGCGGTTATGTCGGCGACGGGGTGTCCACCACCAACCTGGCCGGGCGCACCCTGGCCGACCTGATCACCGGTGCCGACACCGACATCACCCGGCTGCCCTGGGTGGATCACCGCTCCCCCAGCTGGGAGCCTGAGCCGCTGCGCTGGCTGGGCGTCAACGCCGGCCTGCAGGTGATGAGCTGGGCCGACCGGCAGGAGGCCAGGACCGGCCGGCCGTCCCGCGCCGCCGTCGTCGTCGGCCGTTTCCTCGGCGGCTAGCCGCGGGCCCGCACCAGGCACCGCGCGACCCGCTGGACCTGCCATGATTCGCACCATCCTGAGCGTTCCTGCTAAGCTCACTGAGTCTTGCGCCGCTAGCTCAATTGGCAGAGCAGCGGACTCTTAATCCGCGGGTTCGGGGTTCAAGTCCCTGGCGGCGCACCCGCCCTGACCTGGGGTAATTCGCATTCTGCGTGATCTCCCTGGGCCGGTTTGTGTTCATCTTTGCTCCACGTTTGCTCGTCAGCCGGGACCTAGTCGCGTGCCTTCTGCTACTGAAGGGAAGGTGGACAGATGGGCAGCTACGTGCTGGGTTTCCAGGAGATCGACCAGACGCAGATCGCGATCGTTGGCGGCAAGGGCGCGCATCTGGGGGAGCTTTCGCGGATCGAAGGCGTTCGCGTGCCAGCTGGCTTCTGCGTGACGACGGACGCCTTCCGGCTGATCATGGCGGAAGCGCCGTCCATCGACGAACGGCTCGATCGGCTGTCGCACCTGAACCCCGGCGACCGGGAGGCGATCCGCGCGCTCAGCGCGCAGCTCCGCCGGACCCTCGA
>Ga0187883_10000470_pt1 | contig 25151 bp, 23 predicted proteins | sample June2016WEW_20_1_2_FD_132966 | JGI IMG/M metagenome (GOLD analysis project Ga0187883, IMG submission 132966) | Peatland microbial communities from SPRUCE experiment site at the Marcell Experimental Forest, Minnesota, USA - June2016WEW_20_10 | ecosystem: Environmental > Terrestrial > Soil >...
CGGCCCGCACGGCCGCGGCCAGCTCACAGATCAGCTCCCGCTGCCTGGCCTGCGCGGCCGTCACCCCGGACCGGCTCATCACGTACCGCGCGGTGACCCCCTTGAGCAGCGCGCACTCAAGGCGCTGCCGCCTTGGCACCATGAGGTCAGCAGCGTACCTGGTCAGATTTGCCGCAGCGCCGCCGGCCGGGCCGGGCTCCCAGCCGCTGCCCGGACCTGCCGCGGCCAGCGTCGCGTCCTGGGCCGCATCGCAGAACCTGCTGATCAGCTCGCTGGTCAGGTGCTTCAGCGCCGCGAGCGACCTCGGGCCGCCGTCGAAGTCAACTGGCCAGGCAGGCAGGCCGAGCAGGCTGCCGAACACCTCGCACAGTTCGTCGGCGGTCGCCGATTCCGGCTCGCAGTACGTGGTCGCGGTCAGCTCGGCGACCGCCCGGCGCTCGGCGCCGTCCCGCAGCGCCGGCAACGTGATCATGCCGGACTGCAGGCCGTCCTCGAGATCGTGCACGGAATAGGCGACGTCGTCGGCCCAGTCCATGACCTGGGCCTCCAGGCAGCGCCGATCATCAGGAACGCCGTCACGGACCCAGCCGAACGCCTTCGCGTCGTCGTCGTACACGCCGTACTTGAGCTGCCCGGGGCTGGCCGGCCACGGGTACTTCACGGTGGCGTCGAGGGTCGCCCGGGTCAGGTTCAGGCCGGCTCCGAGAACCTTGGACTCCAGCCTGGTCAGCAGCCTGAAGCTCTGCGCGTTGCCCTCAAAGCCGCCGCAGCCCTCGGCGATGAGGGCGAGCGCCTGCTCGCCGTTGTGGCCGAACGGCGGGTGCCCCAGATCGTGGGCCAGGCAGGCCCCGTCGACCAGGTCGGGGTCGCACCCGAGCACCGCCCCGAGCTCGCGGCCGATCTGCGCGCATTCCAGCGAGTGCGTCAGCCTGGTCCGCGGGAAGTCGGCCGAGCCCACCTCGACCACCTGCGTCTTGGCCGCCAGCCGGCGCAGCGCGGAACTGTGCAGCACCCGGGCGCGGTCCCGCTCGAACTCGCCACGCCACGGGCGCTGGGTCCGGGTGCGCTGTTCCGGCACCCAGCGCTCCGTCGCCTGGCTGTCGTAACCGACGGTCACCGGCTGGAATGCCGGGGCTCATGTGCCGGGGCTCACCGGGTATCGCTGCTTCCCGTGGCCTCCTCGACCGCTGCGCGCCCGGCCTCCAGCCTGGCGACAGGAACCCGGAACGGGGAGCACGACACATAGTCGAGGCCCGCGCTGTGGAAGAAGTGCACCGACTCGGGATCGCCGCCATGCTCGCCGCAGACGCCGATCTTGAGGTCGGGGCGGGTGGCCCGGCCCTCCTCGACGGCGATTCTGACGAGCCGCCCGATGCCGCCGGCGTCCAGAGTCTCGAACGGGGAGACACCGAATACGCCCAGCTCCATATAGCGGCTGAAGAACGCACCCTCCACATCGTCGCGGGAGAACCCCCAGCCCATCTGGGTGAGGTCATTCGTGCCGAATGAAAAGAACTCCGCGCTGCGCGCGATGTCGCCGGCGGTGAGCGCTGCCCTGGGCACCTCGATCATCGTCCCGATGGGGGTGTGCACGTGCGTGCCCGTTTCCGCGGCCACTTCGGCGAGCATCTTCTCCGCACGGTCGCGCGCGATCTCCATCTCCTGCACCGCCGCGACCAGCGGGACCATCACCTCCGGCTGCGGGTCGCCGCCCGCCTTCTTGCACTGCGCCGCCGCATTGGCGATCGCTTTCACCTGCATGTCGAGCAGGCCGGGGATAACCAGGTCAAGCCGAACGCCACGCAGTCCGAGCATCGGGTTTTCCTCGTGCAGCCGACGCACGGCTTCCAGCAGCGTGCGGTCCTTCTCCGTCGCGTTGTCGCCGGCCAGGGCGACCTTGACCGACAGCTCGGTCAGGTCGGGCAGGAACTCGTGCAGCGGCGGGTCGATCAGCCGGATCGTGACCGGCAGGCCGTCCATCGCCTCCAGGATCTCCACGAAATCGCCGCGCTGCAGTGGCTCGAGCGCGTCCAGCGCTGACTGCCTGGTCTCCTGATCCTCGGCCAGGATCAGTCGTTCGACGAGCTGGCGGCGCTCACCGAGGAACATGTGCTCGGTGCGGGTCAGCCCGACTCCGCTGGCGCCGAACCGCCGCGCACGGGCACAGTCCTCGCCGTTGTCGGCGTTCGCGTGCACGCCGAGCCTGCGCCGCTGGTCCGCGTGCTTCATGATCGCGTTCACCGCGCTGACCAGCTCGTCCGACTCCGGGTCAAGGCCGCCCTCGAAATACTCCACGACCGGCGAAGGGACAACGTCAACCTGGCCGAGGAAGACCACGCCCGAGGTGCCGTCGATCGAGATCACGTCGCCCTCGCTGACCGTCACCCCGTTCCGCGCGGTGAACTTGCGCCCGGCCAGGTCCACCTCGAGCTCGTCGGCGCCGCAGACGCACGTCTTGCCCATCCCGCGGGCGACCACGGCCGCGTGGCTGGTCTTACCGCCCCTACTGGTCAGGATGCCGCGGGCGGCGATCATGCCGTGCAGGTCATCCGGGTTGGTCTCGCGCCGCACCAGGATCACGTCCTGGCCGGCCGCCGCCTGCTCGACCGCACGGGCGGAATCGAACACCGCCTTGCCCACCGCCGCGCCCGGAGACGCGCTGATTCCCTTCGCGATCTGCCTGACGTCGCCGCTGGCGTCGAACCGCGGGAACATCAGCTGCGCGAGCTGGCTGCCGGTCACCCGGGTCAGCGCCTCGTCCATGCCGATCAGGCCCTGTTCGACGAGCTGCATCGCGATCCGGAACGCGGCCCCGGCCGTGCGCTTGCCCACCCGGGTCTGCAGCATCCATAGCTTGCCGCGCTCGACCGTGAACTCGATGTCGCACAGGTCCTTGTAGTGGGTCTCCAGGGTCGACATGATCTTCATCAGCTCGGCGTAGGACTTCGGGTCGATCTGCTCGAGGTCCTGCAGGGGCACCGTGTTCCTGATCCCGGCCACCACGTCCTCGCCCTGCGCGTTCTGCAGGTAGTCGCCGTAGACGCCGCGCTGGCCGCTGCCAGGGTCGCGGGTGAACGCCACGCCGGTGCCTGAGTCCATGCCGAGGTTGCCGAACACCATTGCCACGATGTTGACCGCGGTGCCGAGGTCGGCCGGGATCCGCTCCTGGCGCCGGTAGAGGACGGCCCGGTCGGCGTTCCACGAGTTGAAGACCGCGTTGACCGCCATGTCCATCTGCTGGCGGGGGTCCTGCGGGAAGTCAAGACCCGCCTTGTCGCGCACGATCCCCTTGAAGATGCCGACGATCGCGCGCAGGTCGTCGGCGTCGAGATCCAGGTCGTCCTTGGTGCCCTTGGCCTTCTTCGCCGCCTCAATCGCGTGCTCGAACGCGTCGCCCTCGATGTCCAGCACCGTCCGGCCGAACATCTGGATCAGCCGCCGGTACGCGTCCCAGGCGAACCGCTCGTTGTTGGCCTGCTTGGCCAGGCCTTGTACCGACTCATCGGACAGGCCGATGTTCAGCACCGTCTCCATCATGCCCGGCATCGAGAATTTGGCCCCCGACCGGACGCTTACCAGCAGCGGGTCCTGGTGGTCGCCGAGCTGCTTCCCCATCTTCTTTTCGAGCTGCCGCAGGTGCGTGGTTACCTCGGCGGCCAGGCCCTCGGGGACCTTTCCCTCTTTCAGGTAATACCGGCACGCATCCGTAGTGATGATGAAGCCTCCGGGTACCGGCAGGCCCAGGTTGGTCATCTCGGCCAGGTTGGCGCCCTTGCCTCCCAGCAGATCCTTCAGGTCCTTGTTACCCTCGGTGAAGTCATAGACGAGCTTCGGCATTGCACGCACTCCTCGCGATGCCGCGCGACCGGCCCGACGGCACGGACGTAGGACGGCTCTGTGATCGGCGCCCTCACGGGCTTCTTAAGCTTTCGGCCTCACGGCCCCTCTATCCGGACTCTACCGAGGATCCGGGCCTACCGGCGAGGCAGCGGGCCCACGTATGTACGAACCGGCCGAACTGGCGACTCTCGGCCATGGACTGCAGCGCCCCTTTCTGGCCGTCCAGATTCCCGGGAGCTGGGAATTCGGGCTGAGGGGCCGCCCCAAGCCGGCTGATTCGCGCGACAATGCCGATCATGGACAACTCAGGTCTGGGCGTGATCGGGCTGCTGCATCCGGGCGAGATGGGTGCCGCCGCCGGGCGGTGCCTGACCGGTGCGGGCCACACCGTGCTGTGGGCCTCGGAGGGCCGCGGGCCGCAAACCGCGTCCCGCGCGCGGGCAGCGGGCCTTCAGGATGTCGGCACAGCATCGGAAATGGCCGACCGCGCTGAGGTCATCCTGTCGCTCTGCCCGCCGCACGCGGCCCTGGACATGGCCTGGGCGGTGCAGGGATTCGGCGGGATCTTCGTCGACGCGAACGCCATCGCGCCTGCCACCGCGCGCGAGATAGCCCGCATGATCGAGGACGGCGGCGGCAGTTACGTCGACGGCGGGATCATCGGGCCGCCGCCAGCCGCGGCCGGCAGCACCCGCCTGTACCTGTCCGGGTCCCGGGCAGCGGAGGTGCGCGAACTGTTTGACGGCTCCCCGCTCAGCGGACGGGTCCTCGCCGGGGGGATGACCGCGGCATCCGCGGTGAAGATGGCCTACGCGGCGTGGACCAAGGGCACCGGCTCGCTCCTGCTCACCGTCCGGGCCCTCGCCAGGGCCGAGGGCGTCGAAGAGGTTCTGCTCGCCGAATGGGCGCTGTCCCAGCCCTCGCTCGCGGAGCGATCCGCGCGGTCCGCCCAGGCGGCGAGCGCCAAGGGCTGGCGCTGGGTCGGCGAGATGGAAGAGATCGCCGCGACCATGGCGGCGGCCGGGCTGCCCGACGGCTTCCACCAGGCGGCCGCCGAGGTCTACCGCCGTGCCCCGCACGCCAGGCCGGCGGCATCGGCCGACGACATCGTTAATACTGTTCTTATGGCGCTGATCGGAGATAGCCCGCAGGACTAGGCATCGTTGGGCGCCGCGCCGCTACCCTCGCCTGCCCGGATCGGCCAGCAGGAGCAGGCCGCGCAGGCAGGCGTCCAGGGCCAGGCCTGCGATCGCGATCGTGATGATCCCGGCGAAGACGAGCGCGGTGTCCAGATAGTCGCCGGCCTGCATGATCAAGAAGCCGAGGCCGCTGGTGGCCGCGAGCAGCTCGACGGCCACGATGCTGCTCCAGGCGCCGGCCATGGAGATCCGCATCCCGGTGAGGATTCCAGGCAGCGCGGAGCGGATCTGCACGTGCAGCAGCGTGTACGCGCGGGACGCGCCCAGCGTTCTCGCGCACAGCCGCAGGTCGTCGGGTACCTCGTCAAGTGCGGCCACGGTGGTCACGGCCATCACGGGGACGACCCCGATGATGATCAGGACCTCCTTGGGAAGCTCGCCGATTCCCAGCCAGACGATGAACAGCGGGATGAACGCGAGCGGCGGCAGCGGCCGGATCACCTCGATGATGGGATCGACCAGATGCCGGATTACCCGGCTGGCCGACATCGCCGCGCCAGCGGTCACGCCGATGGTCACGCCGACCACGAAGCCGGTCAGGATCCGCCGCAGGCTGATGTAGAGGTCGAACCAGAGCGGCCTGCCCTGTGCCGGGTACGGCCGGCCGAGGTAGTGCAGGAATTGCTGGCCAGTCTGGACGACCGAGGGCAATGCGACCTGGTCGTTCAGGAACATGGCGGCCGCCTGCCACAGCAGCAGCAGCGCGGCGAGCCCCGCCGCTCCCGTGGTCACCCGCCGGGCCCGGGCACGGCGCCGGGCCCGCCGGTGCGCGAGCAGATCGGCGCGCTCATCGGGCACGTCCTGATCGGCACTACCCGGACCGGCCGGGGCCGCGTCCTCGATCACCGCAGTCGCCCCGAGCGGCGCTGGATACCAGCCAGACATCGGTTACTCCTTTGGCGGCGCCCGCCTGAACTCGCAGCCGCGGGCCCCGATGGTTCAGGCGGTCAGGGACGCGCGAATCCTGCGCTTCACGGCGAGGAACTGTTCGGTGTCGACATCGACGGCATGCCGCGGCCGGCCCAGCGGCACCTCGATGACCTCACCGATGCTGGGCGGCCTGCCGCCCAGCACCGCCACCCGGTCGCCGAGCAGCACCGCCTCTTCGATGTCGTGCGTCACGAAGATGATGGTGATCCGGTATCGCTCCCACATGCTCAGCAGGAAATCGTGCATGCGGATCCGCGTGATCGCGTCGAGCGCGCCGAACGGCTCGTCCATGAGCAGCACCGAGGGCCGGGTGACCATAGCGCGGGCAAACGCGGCACGGTGCCGCATCCCGCCAGACAGCTCATGCGGGAACGCGTCGCTGAACTGGGCGAGGCCCACGGTCGCCAGGATGGCGTCGGCTTCTTCCTCCAGCTCCGGATCGTCTCGCTCGTCGAGGCCAGCGGCGCGCTGGGCCCTGGGGCCGAACAGGACGTTCTTCCTGGTCGTCAGCCAGGGGAAGAGCATCGGGCTCTGAAACAGCATGCCCCGGTCGGGGGCCGGCCCGGTGACGGACCGCCCCCCGACGGTGACGGAGCCCGCGTCGCATCCCAGCGCACCCGCGACTATGCGCAGCAAGGTGGACTTGCCGCAGCCGGACGGGCCGAGCAGGCAGACCAGCTCGCCCGGCGCGACCTGCAGGTTGATCCCGGCGAGGGCGACCGTACGCCGGCCGGACCTGCGGAACGTCTTGCCGACCTGATCGAGCACGACATGCGCGGCAGGTGCTCCGCCTTCGGTCAGCCGGTGGCCCGAGGCTCCGGCGGCCGGCTCCCCGCCGGCGGTCTCCGGTCGGTGACCGGAAACCGCCGGGCCCGCGTCAGGCCCCGTGTCAGGCCCCGTGTCAGGCCCCGTGTCAGGCACTGTGTCAGCTCGAGCAGCCACCGGCCAGCGCCTTCTTGACGAAGACCGGATCGACATGCGTCGCCACCGCTGCCGCCGCAGGCGCCGACGTCAGCCTGCCCTGTGCGACCAGGAACTGCCCGGTCTGCACGTACGCCCTGACGATGGGGCTCGTGGTGTCGTTCGGGCTTGAGCCGAGCCAGTGGAGCTGCTGGCTGAGCGGGATGAACGGGTAGCTCCTGGTGGCCGGCACGATGAGGTTGCTCGGCACGCCCTGGACCCTGGCGCTCTGGGTCAGGTACCTGGTGGCCTGCGGGCCGGTGAACAGGCGGGTCGCCTGGACCTCAGCGCAGACATATTTCTGCACCAGAGCCGGATCACTGCGGACGACGCTCTGCGAGACCGCGACGACGTTCAGGCCGGGGATGCCTAGTTTGGCGATCTGCTCGGCGTCAACAAGCGGGTGGCCGCCCGTTTGCGTCAGCTGGGCTTCCGGTCCGGCCTGCACGTACGCCGCGGTCACCGACCCCGCCAGGTAGGCGGCAGCCGCCGCCTGCTCGCTGGCGAAGCCCACGACCTTGACCGAGCCGGTGAGATGCTGCAGGCTGAGCCAGCCGCGCAGTTCGTAGTCCTCCGACGAGCCGACCAGGACGCCGACGGACTTGCCGGCCAGCTGCCTGCCTGAGCTGATTGACCTGGGCACGATCAGCGCGTCCGCGTCGAAGCTCTGCGCGATGACGACGTCGACTCCGGTGCCAGTGCCGATCGCGCCGACGACCGGCGGGTTCCCGACGCCGCTGATCGCCTGCAGGCTGCCGCTGCGCATTTCGGCGATCGCGGTCACCCCTGCGTCGAACGGCACGAAATGCAGCTGGGCCGGGATGGTCCCGGCCAGCGCCGCGTCGCTGTCGATGATGCTGTCCGAGTTCGCGACCGTGCCCTGGCCGTAGGCAATGGTGAAGCCGGGCAGCGCCGCCCCGGGCCCGCCGCTGCGGGTAACGGCCCAGACGATGACGGCGATGACCACGATCGCGGCCACGGCCAGGCTGCCGTAGATCCGCCGCCGCCTGCGCTTGTAGATGGGCGTCGGCTTGCTGTCCGACATGCGGGTATCCGCTGACGTACTCATCAGGACTTCCTTCGTGACTGGATGCTCAGCAGTGAATGGGCGGGCGGCCCCGGCTCAGTTCGCCGCGCCCGCGTAGTAAGCGGACGCCTCGCCCCTGAGCGGGACGCTCGGACGGCCGTCGGTGCCCAGCGGCACCGGGCCCGCCACCGTAACCCGCTCGCCGCGCCGGTGCGCGGTGCCGTAGTCGAAGATCGCGTAATGCTGAGTTGCCCGGTTGTCCCAGATGGCCAGGTCGCCTTCGCGCCAGCGCCACCGGATGGTCTGCTCCGGCCTGGTGACGTAGTCCTGCAGGATCCGGATCAGGTCGCGGGATGCCTGCGGCGAGAACCCGACGACGCTCCGGGCGAAGCCGCCAAGGACAAGCGAGCGCTCGGCCGTCTCCGGGTGCACGCGCACCGCCGGGTGCTCGGTCTCGTAGATGGTCGAGACGAATTCCTTCCGCCGGGCGGCCAGCGCCGCGTCGCTGCGTTCCTCCCGGCCGTAGACCGCCGCGTAGTCGTAATCGTTGGTGTGCACGATCCGCAGGCGATCGGCCAGGTCACGCAGCTGGGCGGGCAAGCTCTCGTAGGCGGTCACCGTGTTGGCCCATACCGTGTCGCCGCCCAGCGGCGGGATCACCACGGCGTGCAGCAGGGTGAAGGCCGGCGGCCGGTCGACGAAGGTCACATCGGTGTGCCAGTGGTTGGCACGGCCGCCTTTGCGCGAGTCGATCTCCTCGAGGAACGGCTGGTCAGGCGGCGATGCCAGGGTCGGGTGCCCGAGCGTCAGCGGGCCGAGGCGCTCGGCGAAGGTCACCTGCCTGGCGTAGTCGAGGTTCTGGTCGCGAAGGAAGACGACCTTGTGGTCCAGGAGCGCCCGGCGGATCGCCGCGACAGCCTCGTCGCCGAGGGCATCGCCGGTGTCGACGCCGGAGATCTCGGCGCCGATGTTGCCGGCCAGCCTGGTGACGCCGATTCGGGCGCGGGTGCTGATGGTCTCGGTCATTGCGGGTACCTCTCGGCTCGGGGGTCGACGGACTTGGCAGCCGTGCCGAGCGCGCTGGCGCCCGCCGTGGGGATGGGCGCGGGCACGGCTTACCCAGCGAAGGCGCAGCGTGAGCTGGCCCGCGGGCACTCTCGAGCGAAACGGAGGAGGACGGAAGCGGGCCTGCGCTGGCCCGGCTGCAGCGCGGCGCGCACGCCCGTGCGCATAAGCGGCAGAACCGACGTGAGGTGGCTGGTCAGGCCGGAGCGGAACAGATGGCGCTGGCTACGAGGAGCTGGTCCACGTAGCGCCGCTCGGTGCCGTCGTGGGTCGTCATAGAAGGAGCATCTCAGGCCGTTCCCGGCTAGTCAATATTTCCGACCGCTATTATCGGAAATACGATCTTGCGAACTCCGCCAATGACATGAGGCCTAAGGCGATCAGCCGCCGGACAGCCGCTCGGACAGGTACGGGATCAGGCCGTCGACGCCGATCCGCTCCTGCTTCATCGAGTCGCGCTCCCGCACCGTGACCGCCTCGTCCGTCAGGGTGTCGAAGTCGATGGTCACGCAGTACGGGGTCCCGATCTCGTCCTGGCGCCGGTAGCGGCGGCCGATCGCGCTCGCGTCGTCGAACTCGGTGTTCCAGTTCCTGCGCAGCCTGGCCGCGACATCCCTGGCCTTCGGGGACAGGTCCGCGTTGCGCGACAGCGGCAGCACGGCGACCTTGACCGGGGCGATCCGGTGATCGAGCCGCAGCACGGTCCGCTTCTCCATGTTGCCCTTGGCGTCCGGCGCCTCGTCCTCGGTATAGGCGTCGAGCAGGAATGCCAGCATCGCCCGGTCCACGCCCCCGGCGGGCTCGATGACGTAGGGGATGTACCGCTCGCCCGACTCCGCGTCCAGGTAGGACATGTCCTGGCCGGAGGCGCCGGCGTGGGTGGACAGGTCATAGTCGGTCCGGTTGGCGATCCCCTCAAGCTCGCCCCACTCGCTGCCGGGGAAGTCGTACCGGTACTCCACGTCGACCGTGCGCTTGGAGTAGAACGAGCGCTTCTCGTCCGGGTGCTCATACAACCGCAGGTTGTCCCTGGTGATCCCGAGGTCGAGGTACCAGCCGAGGCGGGCCTGGATCCAGCGCTCGTGCCACTCCTCGTCGGTGCCCGGCTTGACGAAGAACTCCATCTCCATCTGCTCGAACTCGCGGGTCCTGAAGATGAAGTTGCCCGGCGTGATCTCATTACGGAACGACTTGCCGACCTGCCCGATGCCGAACGGCACCTTCTTGCGGGAGGTCTGCAGCACGTTGCGGTAGTTGATGAAGATGCCCTGCGCGGTCTCGGGCCGCAGGTAGGCCAGGCCGGACTCATCCTCGGTGGCCCCGAGGTAGGTGCGGAGCAGGCCGTTGAACATCCGCGGCTCGGCGAAGGCGCCCTTGGTCCCGCAGTGCGGGCAGGCTATCTGGGTCAGGCCGCCCTCCGGAGCGTGCCCGTGCTTCTCCTCGTAGGCCTCGATCAGGTGATCGGCACGGAACCGCCGGTGGCAGGCCAGGCACTCGGTCAGCGGCTCGACGAATTCGGTGAGGTGGCCGCTGGCCTGCCAGACCTCCGGGGCGAGAATCACGCAGGAGTCGAGGCCGACGATGTCCTCGCGTTCTTGCACCATCGAGCGCCACCACTGGCGCTTGATGTTGTTCTTGATCTCCACGCCGAGCGGGCCGTAGTCCCACGACGCGCGCAGGCCGCCGTATATCTCGCTGGACGGGAACACGATGCCCCGCCGCTTGCAGAGGTTCACGAGTACGTCCATGCGATCACTGCGTCGTGCCATCAAGGGTCTCCATCCGGCTGGCGGTCGGCGGCTGGCGGGGCGCGCGCAAACCCGGTTTGCGGAGCGCGGTTTGAAGTCAGCTTAGCGGTCAGCCGCCACGGCGGTGCGCCCATCATGTCCGGTACCGGGGACCACAATCGCCCGGCGGCGATACGCGCTGGTCGGGCGACAGGCCGTATCTTGGCGGTGCGGACGGAAATCCCTGCGGCGAGGACAGCATCCTTGCGGCGGGGACACCGGACTATGAGCGACGGGCCGGCGAGGCCGGCCGGGGAGGAACCATCAGGGTGAGCAGCAACCGGTCCCGGCAGCCCCGGCGACGGCCGGTGCCCAAGGGCCAGGCCAGGTACCAGCCCAGCGCCTCGCCGACCCGCCGGTCGGTGGAGCAGGCCAGCGCCACGCCGCTGGTCTTCCTGCACCAGTTGCCGGTCTGGCTGCCGCCGCTGGTAACCGTCGCGCTGCTGATCACGGGCCTTGCCGTGCGCGGCCCGGTGGGCGCGGCGGCGCTGTGCTTGCTGGCCGTATTGCTCGGGTGGCTGGCCATCGTGTCCTGGCCGGGGCTGAGCAGCCGGGGACGGCTCGGCCGCGCCCTTGCGATCGCCTGCGTTCTCGCGGTGGCCGGATTGCAGGCCAGCCGGTAGCCAGGGCTGATCCGCCGGGTGCGGTTCAGGGCGGCGGATTCGGTTCCGCTCCCCCGTACCTGCGGTCCCTGCTCGCGTAGATCTCGCAGGCGTGCCACAAGTGCCGCCGGTCAAAGTCAGGGAATAGCGTGTCAAGGAAGACGAACTCGGCGTAGGCCGACTGCCAGATCAGGAAGTTGGATGTCCGCTGCTCGCCAGAGGACCTGACGAACAGGTCAACGTCGGGAAGGCCCGGCTCGTCGAGGTAGCGGGCGAAGACTTTCTCGTCGATCTTGTCGGACCGCAGCTTGCCGGCGGCCACGTCGGCGGCAATCGCGGCCGCGGCGTCGGCGATCTCCGCCCGGCCGCCGTAGTTGACGCAGAACTGCAACGTCAGGACAGTGTTGCCCGCCGTCATCTGCTCCGCGTCTTCAAGTTCATTTATAACGCTCCGCCACAGCCGGGGCCGCCGGCCCGCCCATCGGACGCGCACGCCCACCTCGTTCAGCTGGTCGCGCCGCCGCCTGATCACGTCCCTGTTGAAACCCATCAGGAACCTGACCTCGTCGGGCGAGCGCCGCCAGTTCTCGGTGGAGAACGCGTACGCCGACAGGTACGGGATGCCCAGCTCGATCGCGCCCATGATCACGTCGAAGAGCGAATGCTCGCCGCGCTTGTGCCCCTCGGTCCTGGGCAGCCCGCGCTGCTTGGCCCAGCGGCCGTTGCCGTCCATCACCAGGGCCACGTGACGGGGCAGGAACTGGGCCGGGATGGCGGGCGGGCGGGCACCACCGGGATGCGGATACGGCGGCCGCACACCGGACGTCACGCGTGCTCCACATGGCGCAGCGAGCGGATCGAGTGCTCCAGGTGCCATTGCAGGTAGGCGGCGACCAGGCCGCTGCACTCGAGCTGATGCCTGCGCTCGCTGGCGTCCGCGTACACCCAGTCGCCCCGCAGCAGCGCGCTCATCAGGCTGACCGTTTGCACCGCCGGGGTGGCGGCTCCCGGTGCCCGGCACGACCGGCAGACCAGCCCGCCGGCTCCGATCGCGAACGCCCGGAAGACCCCGGCCGCCTGCCTGGCGGCCTGCCCGTCCGCACGGTCGTCGCCCCGGGTCAGGCCGGCCGGGCCCGGGGCGCGGGTACCGCACCCGGCGCATTCGTCGAGGGCCGGGGCGTACCCGGCCACCGCCAGGGACCTGAGCAGGTACGCGTCGAGCACGAGCCGCGGGTCGTGCTGGCCCTCGCCGAGTGCCCGCAGGCCGCCGACGAGCAGCAGGAACTGCCTGATCGCCGGTTCTTTCTCGATCGGGGTGAACTTCTCCGCCGTCTCCAGCATCGCGGTCCCTGTCGTGTACCGCGGATAGTCGCCCGCTAGCGGCTGCCCGTACGCCCGCACCGTCTCCGCCTGGGTGATCACATCAAGCGATCGCCCGGTGTAGAGCTGGAGGTCAACATGGGTGAACGGCTCCAGGCGGCCGCCGAACCTGGACTTCGTGCGGCGCACCCCCTTGGCCACCGCGCGGACTCGTCCCGCCCGCTTGGCGAGCAGGGTCACGATGCGATCGGCCTCGCCCAGCTTCTGGGTCCGCAGCACGATGCCGTCGTCCCGGTAGCTGCCCACCCCGTCATTGTCGCGCATACCCGGGCATCAGCCGGGCATCAGCACGGTGTCAGCCGGGCAGCAACCCGCTTCCGCCAGGCTGCAACCCGTTATCCGCCGGGCAGCAACCCGTTATCCGCCGGTCAGTCCGACGGAGCGCCCTGCTCGGTCATGGTGATGACATCCCTCGCGCGGGCGGCCCCGATGCCGAGCTGCGCCCCGATCTGGAGCGCCGCCCGCCGCTGCTGCTGGGTCAGCGGGCCGCCTGCCAGCCCGATCCGCACCACATCGGCAAGGAACCACCATCTCGCCTGGTCGACCAGCTGTCCCGCTAGCCCGTTCAGCTGGCCAGCCAGTTCCTGGGGCGGCCGGCCAGGGCGGGCAAGGTCGGCCTCAAGCGCGGCGTCGTCATAGCCGGCCAGGCCGGCTTCCCTGATCACCTCGACGGCGCGGTGCCGCGCCGACGCGCTGCGGGGGTCGCCGGCCCGGAGCATGGCCACCGCCGCGGCCTGTGCTCCGGCCGGCAGCGCCGCCTGCATCTGGGCAACCGTGGGGAGCGCCAGCAGATCAAGACGGTACCGCGTGCCGCAGACGATGCACTGGAGATGGTCCGGCGCCTTCGCCAGCGGCAGGACCGGGACCAGGAGGAACGTCAGCCAGCGCCGGCCGGTGAGCCGTCGGTACGCGCGGTCGCCGCCACAGCGCTCGCAGTGACAACTGCCATGCCCGGTGGTCGAGAAGAAAAACCGCTGTTCGACGATGGCGCGCAAACCCGACTTCCCTCCAGCCCCTCCCGCGGGCAATCATGCCGTTCAGCGGCAACACAGAGCCAGCAGATCATCACATGACCTGGCATGATCAATGGGAAAGTGAGGCATAACTTTACTTAATTCCGAGTAATTCCGACGGGTAGATCGTAACCGCTCGGACGGCTCAGGATGACCCAGACCTTCCCGACGGCGGGATTAACCGGGATTAAGACGCCGGGATTAACCGGGATTAGCTAGTCGCGCCGCATGACCGGCGGCCAGCCGCAGAACCCAGCCGCAGAACCAGCCAGCCGCAGAACCCGGTCAGTCGTAGAAGCCAAGGCGGCGCAGCTGCTTCGGATCCCGCTGCCAGTCCTTGGCGATCTTGATCCGCAGGTCCAGGTAGACCCGAGTACCCAGGAGCGCCTCGATCTGGCGCCGGGCCCGTGACCCGACCTCCTTGAGCCGGGCTCCTTTCGCGCCGATCACTATCGCCTTCTGGCTCTGCCGCTCCACGTACATGATCGCGTGCACGTCGATCAGGTCACCGCGGCCTTCCCTGGGTGCCATCTCGTCCACCACGACCGCGATCGAGTGCGGGAGTTCGTCGCGCACGCCCTCCAGGATCGCCTCCCGGATCAGCTCAGCGACCAGCCGCTGCTCAGGCTCGTCGGTCTCCTCCCCGTCCGGATACAGCGGGCTACCCTCGGGCAGCCGGGAGACCAGCACATCGGCGAGCACGTCAAGCTGGAAACCCGATACCGCGGATACCGGCACCACGTCCGCCCACTCGCCAAGCTGGCCCACGGCGGCGAGCTGCGCGGCAATCTGCTGATGCGATGCCTGGTCCGTCTTGGTGACAACGGCCACCACCGGCGCCTTGGTTATCGCGGCAAGCTCGCCCGCCAGATACTTGTCGCCAGGCCCGATCCGCTCCGTCGCGGGCAGGCAGAACCCGATGACGTCCACCTCGGCCAGCGTCGCGCGCACCAGGCTGTCCAGGCGCTCGCCTAGCAGCGTGCGCGGCCGGTGCAGCCCCGGCGTGTCGACGATGATCAGCTGGGCATCCGGCCGGTGCACGATCCCGCGGATCGCCCGGCGGGTCGTCTGCGGCCGACTGCTGGTGATCGCCACCTTGGCGCCGACGAGCGCGTTCATCAGGGTGGACTTACCGACGTTCGGCCGGCCGGCGAAGCAGGCAAAGCCGGCTCTGAACGCGGCCGGCCCTGGCCCTGGCAAGCGCTCGTGCGACGGTGTCTGCGGCGATCCCACCTCGCGATTGTCTCCTACCGGGGCGTCCCCGCCTAACTCGCTCCGGCCGCAGTGTCGCCGCGGCGGCCCGGCAACGGCACCACGAGGACAGCCAGCGCCAGGCCCACGAGCACCGCGCCGGCCGCGGCGGCGGGCGTCAGCCGCTCGCCCAGAACGATGAGCGCGAGCAACGTGGCCACGACCGGCTCGGCGAGCCCCAGGGTGACGGCCACCGGAGCCGGCACGCTGCGCAGCCCGCGCCCGTACAGGAGGTAGGCGACCGCGGTGGTGACCACGCCCAGGTAACCGGCGACGGCCAGCCCACGTGCGGTCAGCAGCCAGCCAGGGGCCCCGGCCAGCAGCACCGGGGCGAGCAGCACCGCCGCGCCGCCGAACAGGGCGCCCATCACCGCGCGCTCCCCGATGCCAGCACTGATCAGCCGCGCGGCGGAGACCACGTAGACCGCGTAACACAGCCCGGCAGTCACCGCCAGGCCCACGCCAGGCAGGTTGACGCCGGCCGCGCTGCCGCTGGTGACGAGCACTGCGCAGCCGGTGACCGCGCCGACCGTGGCCGCCATCCACCGCCGGCTCAGCGGCGGTCCGCCAGTGAGCCGGCTGATCAGGCCGGTCAGCACAGGCGCGCTGCCGATCGCCACGACAGTGCCGATAGCAACGCCGGTCAGCCGCACTGCCGAGAAGAAGGCCAGCTGATAGCCGCCAACGCTGACGGCGGCGAGGACGAGGCCAGCCCGGCGAGTCCCGCGCACGGTGCACAGCGCTCTCAGCTCACCGCGCGGCCCGCGAGCGCCGACCGCCAGCGCCAGCAGGAGCGATCCGCCGATCACGATACGCGCGGCACCAACGGATACCGGGCTCGCCGCGCCCGGCGCGAAATGTGCCGCGGTCCCGGTGCTGCCCCACGCCGCGGCGCCGAGCAGGACGGCGAAGGCCCCGCCCGCGCGGGCGGGCTTGCTCAGGGCCGCAGCGCCGCGCGCAGCGTGCCGTCCGGCGCCACGTGGAACACGACAGCATCCGGGCCCAGGTCGCGAACCGCGGCAAGGTCACGCGGGTCAGGACCGGCAGATTCGGTGATCAGCGCGGCCGCTTCCAGGCGGCCTGCCCCGCTCGACACCGCCATCGCGACGGCCAGCTGCAGCGCGGACAGGCGCAGCGAAGGGAGGAACACGGCAGCGGCGGCGTAGGTCCGGCCGGTCTCATCGCGGACGGCGGCGCCCTCGGCAGCCGTCACCCGCGCGCGAGCCGCGCGGGCTAGCGCGATGATCTTGAGGTCTTCCTGGCCGGGCTGGGCGCCGCCGGGCTGGGCCTTGCTCACCCGCCAGAGTCTAGTGTCCCGCCGACCCGACCATTGCCGGTCGGCGCGGCGCGCTCGACGGTCACCGTCCCGATCCGGTTGCGCCGTCCGGCCAGGCTCTCCGCGGTCAGCCGCAATCCCGCCACCGTCGCCACCGAGCCGGCGATCGGAACCTTCCCCAGCTGCTGGGCCAGCAGCCCGCCCACGGTCTCCACGTCTTCCGCCTCGATGGCGACGCCGAACAGCTCAGCAAGCTCCTCAACTGGCAGCCGCGCGGTCACCCGGGCACGGTCCTCGCCAAGCCACTCCACGGCGGGCTGTTCCTTGTCGTACTCGTCGGCGATTTCCCCGACGATCTCTTCGAGGATGTCCTCGATCGTGACCAGCCCCGCTGTGCCGCCGTACTCGTCGATCACGATGGCCAGGTGAATCTGGCGCCCCTGCATCTCCCTGAGCAGCTCGTCGATCGGCTTGCTCTCCGGCACGAAGGTCGCGGGCCGCATGATCGAGGAAACCTTCTCGACCGACTCCCCTTCACGGTGCTCGTGACTACGCGTGACGATGTCCTTCAGGTAGGCGATGCCGACGACATCGTCCAGGTTCTCTCCCACCACCGGAATCCGGGAAAATCCGCTGCGCAGGGCGAGCGACAGCGCCTGCCGCAGTGTTTTGTCGCGCTCCACGAAGACCATGTCGGTACGAGGCACCATAACCTCCCTGACGATGGTGTCGCCGAGCTCGAATACCGAGTGGATCATCGCCCGTTCATCCGGCTGAATGATCCGGCGCTGCTCCAGCAAGTCGACGAGCCCGCGCAGGTCCTCCTCGGACCCCGACGGCCCATCCCGCGACCCGCTGGTGCGGCCGAATAGCCCGCCGGCCGCGAGCAGCAGCCCGGGGAGCGGGCCGAGCAGCCGGACCACGGGCCGTAGCACGGCCGACGCGGCGCTGGCCACCCGCACCGGGTTACGCCGTCCGATGGCGCGGGGCACGATTCCGGCCACGACGTAAATCAAGATGGTCATGCCGACGGCCGTCACGGCGAAGGCGCGCCAGCCGGGCCCGATCCAGTGCAGCAGCACCACGGTCACCAGCACGGTCGCGGTTACCTCGGCCGCCACCCTGGCCAGCAGCAGGACAAACAGGTAACGCGGCACCTCGGCGAGCACAGCCTGCAGCGGCGTCCTGGCAGCTCCGCCCGCCCGGGCTAGTTCCTTCGCCCCAGCCCGGGACACCCGCACCAGCGCGTCCGCCGCGCCGGCGCACCAGCCCGCGAGCAGCGTGAGCGCTAGTGCCGCCGCGAGCAGCCAGCCCATCGTGACCTCACCCTGGTCCTTCCGGCCCGTCCAGATCGCCATCGGTAGCGCGCTCGGAACTCCATGATGCGAGCAGCCGGTCCTGCAGGCCGAACATCGTCGCATGCTCGTCGGGCTCGGCGTGGTCATATCCGAGCAGGTGCAAGATGCCGTGCGTGCACAGCAGATCAAGCTCGTCAGTCAGCAGGTGACCTGCCTGGGCCGCCTGCTCGGTCGCGACCTGCGGGCACAGGACCACGTCGCCGAGCAAACCAGGGATCTCGGCCGGGTCGGCGGCGCCGCCATGCTCGGTATTGCTGCCGCCCGGCGGCGGCAGCCGTAGCTCGTCCATGGGAAACGCCAGCACATCCGTGGGACCCGGTTCGCCCATCCAGCGCTGGTGCAGGTCAGCCATCGAAGCCGGATCGACCAGCAGGATCGACAGCTCGGCCAGCGGGTGCACGTGCAGCTCGTCAAGGACGTGCCTGGCCAGCGCAGCCAGCTCGGGCTCGTTCACCTCCGTACCCGACTCGTTGGCGATCTCGACGCTCACGCCCGCCTCATCCGCTGTCCGGCTCTCAGCGGGACCGGTTGTCCGGCCTGCGGGACCGGCTGCCCGCCACCCGCTGGCCCTGCACCTGGGTCGCCTGGCGCCCCTCGTACCGCTCGTAAGCGTCCACGATGTCGGCGACCAGCTTATGGCGCACCACGTCATGGCTGGTGAGCCTGGAAAAGTAGACATCCTCGACACCAGTCAGGATGTCCTGCACGAGGCGCAGGCCGCTCAGCTGGCCGGACGGCAGGTCAACCTGCGTCACGTCGCCTGTCACCACGATCCGCGACCCGAAGCCGAGCCTCGTCAGGAACATCTTCATCTGCTCGGGCGAGGTGTTCTGGGCCTCGTCGAGGATGATGAAGGAGTCGTTCAGGGTGCGCCCGCGCATGTACGCCAATGGCGCGATCTCAATGGTCCCCGCCGCGGTCAGCCGCGGGATCGTGTCCGCGTCCAGCATGTCGTGGAGCGCGTCATAGAGCGGCCGGAGATACGGATCGATCTTCTCGTACAGCGTTCCTGGCAGGAAGCCGAGCCGCTCGCCTGCCTCCACGGCCGGCCGGGTCAGGATGATCCGGCGGACCTCCTTGGCCTGCAGCGCCTTGACCGCCTTCGCCATGGCCAGATATGTCTTGCCGGTTCCCGCAGGCCCGATGGAGAAGACGATCGTGTGCTTGTCGATGGCGTCGACATAGCGCTTCTGGTTCAGCGTCTTCGGCCGGATCGTCCGGCCGCGGGCGGACAGGATGTCGAGGGTCAGCACGTCGGCGGGCCGGACGCGGCTCTTTCTCCGGAGCATGGCCACGGTCCGCTCGACCGCGTCCGGGGTCAGCTCCGCGCCGCTGGCCACCAGCTGCGTCAGCTCCTCAAAGAGCCGCCCGACAAGCGCGGTCTCCTCCGGGGTGCCGGTCGCGGTGATCTCGTTTCCGCGGACGTGGATATCCGCCTCGAAGGCATTCTCGACGACCGCAAGCAGTTCGTCCCTGGAACCGAGCAAGCTGACCATCGAGTGGTCGTCCGGGATCACCATCTTGACTCTGGTGTGGCCATCCGGCGCCGCTGCGCCGCCGCCACTATCGCCGGGGTTGTCTGTCAATGGACCTTCCCCGCCAGGGCGCGTGCCTTCATCGTCGCCATGTTACTCGCCGCCCCCATCCGGGCCTTCCGGCGCGCCCGCCGCAGGGATGTCACCGGTGGCGATGTCGCAGAAATTCGCACTCCGTCACGCAGCCTTCTTAACTTGTTACCTGCCTAGCCGACCGCCGACATATATGGTTGCACTACTGCGAACCCTCGGCGCACCACCCCTCTGGTGCACGGCGCGGCCGTTACGGCTGCCCGTGTCCTCGGTGCGTTGCCCGCGGCTGTCGCGGAGTTGCTGGATAAGCATGGATGGGCGTGGGGGCAGTGCGATCGTTGAGGCGGGCCGGCACATGTAGTTCCGCCGGGAAGACTCGGCATGACGACGAGTGAACCCAGCGGCATGGCCGCGCGTCCAATGCACGTGACCGAAACCCTAGTGGCGGAGACGGCACTGGGCTCGGTACCGGCCGACTGGGATGCCGACCGGGCAGTGACCGCGCTTTACAGCACGCATTACCGCTCCCTGGTGCGCCTAGCGGCACTGCTGGTGCGCGATGTCGCAACAGCGGAGGAAGTAGTGCAGGATTCGTTCGTCGCCATGCATGGTGGCTGGCGCCGACTTAGGGACAGCGAAAAAGCGCTGTCCTATCTGCGCCAATCGGTGGTGAACAGGTCACGTTCCGTGCTCAGGCATCGTGTCGTCGTTGACCGGAACGCGCCCAAACCTCCGCCCGATATGCCTAGTGCCGAGCATGGGGCAATTGTCCAGCTGGAACGCTCAGCAGTCGTCGCCGCGCTGCGCACCCTGCCGCCGCGCCAGCGTGAGGCGCTCGTGCTGCGGTACTACGGTGACCTGTCGGAGGCGCAGATCGCCGCCGCGATGGGGATCAGCAAGGGTGCCGTCAAGAGCCATACCGCCAGAGCCATGGCAGCGCTGCGCAGCGTGCTGGAGCGTGAGGCGTGATGCAGCGCGAGCGTGACTTCGACGACATCCTGCGCCGGGTCCTGCGCACAGCCACGGATTCCATCGAGCCCTCCGGCGATGGCCTGGAGCGCATTCGCGCCCGGCTTACTACGCCCCGTCCGCTGCCGGCTGCGTGGCTGATGGCCGGTTATAGCGACGTGGCGCTGCCCGCACTGGTCCGCCTGTGCTCGGCGGTGATCAGCCTGCGGGGGTGGCGCGGCCCCGGCGCGGCTAGCCGGTCTGCCCAGAGCAGCTTCGCGGCGCACTCCCGGCAGCCAGGCGGGTTCCGCGGGCCAGGCTGGTGGCTCCGCGGCCGGCTCGCACTAGGAAGCGGCTCGCACCGCTACGGATGGCTGCGTCCGGCCGCGGTGGCCGCAGCGATCGTCGTCGCGGTGGCAGGCGGTTACGCCCTCACCCAGCTGCAGCGGACGATCTCCAGTACCGGGGCCGAAATCCTGCAGCTTGCCCCTGGCAAGACGCACCCGAGCGGTGGCTCAGCCGACAGCTCCGCGGCCAGCAGGGTGCCAGGACCGTCTGGTACGCCGAGCGCCACGCCCGCGCCAAGCAGTGCGGCTCCGTCGCCATCGGCAACCTGTTCGCCGGGATCAACGCCACGCCTTGGCTCCCACCCCGCGGCCACGACGACACCTAGCTCATCGCCGACGCCCACCCCAACGCCGTCCCCGTCATCGTCGTCGTCGCCGTCGCAGACCCCGTCTGGCACGCCGACGTCGACGCCCAGCTCGACGGGGGGCTCGACCGAGGACCCGGCGGCCACGTTGGCCGCCGCATCCGCCGAACTGGTGCGCCCCGCGGAGCACACAGCTCCGGCAGCGAGCCCGCGCTCGACCACGAAGTCAAGCCCGCCGATCGAGCCGTGCGGATCCGGGAATTCCACCGGGAGTCCGGGCTAGCAGGCCAGGGCGAGCGGGCGAGCGGGCGAGCGGGCGGGGCCGCCGGGCCGCACGCGTCCCAGCGCGGGTAAGCGCGGGTACCTGAGCCAGCGGCCGCTAGTCCCAGCGCCCGCAGCCGGCCAGCAGGATGGCGGTGGCGACGGCACCCGCCGTTGAGGTCCGCAGAATCGTCGGCCCGGCGCGGGCGGTTACCGCGCCCGCATCGGCCAGCTCCGTCGATTCCGTCGCGCTCACGCCACCTTCCGGCCCGACGATCACGACAATGTCGCCCCGGGCAGGCAGCGGCAGCCGCTGCAGCGCCGTGGGGGCCTCCGGATCCAGGATGATGGCCAGGCCCGCGGCGCGGGCCAGGCCGGCTACCTCGGGCAGCGCGGCCGGCCCGGTTACTTCGGGGAACCGGCGGCGACGCGACTGCTTGGCCGCTTCACGCGCGGCACGCCGCCAGCGCTCCAGCGCTCGCGCCGCGCGGTCGGCCCGCCACTGGGCCACGCAGCGCTCGGCTTGCCAGGGCACCACGACATCAGCCCCGACCTCGGTCATGAGCTCGACCGCCAGTTCGGCCCGATCACCTTTGGGTATGGCCTGCACGATCACGATCCTCGGCTCGGGCGGCGGCTCGTCATGCCTGGCCAGCACCCTGAGCTCGACGACGCCCGCCGTCACGGTGGTGACCACGCACTCGGCGACAGCCCCGGCGCCGTCCGACACATCCGCCCGCTCGCCAGCCGACAGCCGACGCACCGTCGCGGCGTGCCTGCCCTCCGGGCCGGCCAGCACGATCGACTCACGCTGCAGCTGTGCGCTGGCAGCGACGAAAACCGGCGGTCTCAGGGCTGCTCGTCCCTCCAGGCCAATAGCTGACACCCCGCTGCTGTCCCGGCAATAGAGCGCCATCCGCACCGATGCGCCATCGCATCCATTGGTAGCCTCTTGCCCGTAGCTGGGATCATGAAGACGGCGAGGTCGGTACCCGCGGCGCGCGGTCAGCGGCCGTTGAAAGCGTCACGCAGCCGGGAGAAGAACCCCTGCTGGCCCGGTGCGAACTTGCCAGGCGGCGACTCCTCACCGCGGAGCCTGGCCAGATCCCTGAGCAGGTTCTCCTGCTCGGGTTCCAGCCGGGTGGGTGTCTCCACGGTTACATGTATCAGCAGATCACCGCGGCCCGCCCCGTTCAGATGCGCCGACCCCTGGTTGTAGAGCGGGATGGCCTGACCGGACTGGGTCCCGGGCCTGATGTCCACGTCGGCCGGCCCATCCAGGGTCTCGACCTGCAGCGTCGTGCCAAGTGCCGCGGCCACCATCGGGATCGTCACCGTGCAATGCAGGTCATCACCCTGGCGCTCGAATATCGGATGCGGCCGCTGCACGATCTCGAGGAACAGGTCTCCGGCCGGGCCGCCGCCGGGCCCGGTCTCGCCTTCCCCGGCGAGCTGGATATGGGTACCGTCCTCGACCCCGGCCGGGATCCGCACCTTGATGGTGCGCCTGGTCCTGACCCTGCCGTCGGCGTCGCACTCCGGGCATGGCCGCCGGATGACAGTACCGAATCCGCCGCATCCGGGGCACGGGCGGGACGCCATCACCTGGCCGAGGAACGAGCGGGTCACCTGGCTGACCTCGCCGCGCCCGCCACAGATGTCGCAGGTCTCCGGGTGAGTGCCCGGCGCGGTGCCCTCGCCCGAGCAGGTCGGGCAGACAACCGCCGTGTCGACTGCAAGCTCCCTGGTCGAGCCGAACGCGCACTCCGACAGGTCAAGCTCGACCCGGATCGTCGCGTTGCGACCACGACGTGCCCTGCTACGCGGCCCGCGAGTGCCCGCTCCCCCGCCGAAGAACGCGTCCATGATGTCGCTGAACGGGAACCCCGCCGCGAACCCGCCAGGACCTGCGCCGCCGGCCGGAGCGAACGGGTCGGCGCCCAGGTCATACATCTGCCGCTTGCCCGGATCGGAGAGCACCTCATAAGCCTGGGTGATCTCCTTGAACCGCTCCTGGGTCTGCGGATCCGGGTTGACATCCGGATGCAGCTCGCGAGCGAGCCGCCGGTAGGCCTTCTTTATCTCATCCGCGTCGGCGTCGTGCCGGACACCGAGCACGGCATAGTAATCGTTCGCCACCCGCACCCCTACGACTCCGCCAGGATCTGGCCAACGTACCGTGCCACCGCGCGCACCGCTCCCATCGCTGTCGGATAGTCCATTCGTGTCGGTCCCAGCACTCCGAGCTTGGCCAGGGCCTGATCTCCGGCCCCATATCCGGCTGCCACCAGCGAGGTGCTCTGCAGGCCCTGCACGTCGTTCTCAGCGCCAATCCGGATGGTCAGCGAGGCCTGATCGCCTGACTCGCCCAGCAGCCGCATTAGCACCACCTGCTCTTCCAGCGCCTCAAGGACCTCGTGCAGCCCCTGGGCGAAGTCCGCCTGAGTGAGATTGGCGGCACCGCCTACCACGACCCGTTCCTCATGCCGCTCCGCCAGGCTCTCCAGGATCACCGAGAACACAGCGGCAGCGTTCGCGCGGTCATCGGGAGCGACCCGCTCGGGCAGCTCCGCGACGACCGACGCTACCTCGGTCAGCCTGCGCCCGTCGAGGCAGGCGTTGAGCACGGCCCGCAGCTGCAGGATCGACTCGTCGTCGACCTGCCCGGGCAGGTCCACCATCCGCTGGTGTACCCGGCCGGTGTCGGTGATCAGGACGAGCAGCAGCCGCCGGTCAGCGACCGGCACAAGCTCGATGTGGCGCACTGCCGACCTGCTGAGCGATGGGTACTGGACCACCGCCACCTGACGGGTCAGCTGGGCCAGCAGCCGGACGGTCCGCATCACCACGTCGTCCAGGTCGTAGGCGCGGGCCAGGAAGGTCTCAATAGCCCGGCGCTCGGCCGCCGAGAACGGCTTCACCTCCGACAGCCGGTCGACGAAGAGCCGGTAGCCCTTGTCTGTGGGCACCCGGCCCGCGCTGGTGTGCGGCTGGACGATGAAGCCCTGCTCCTCAAGCACGGCCATATCATTGCGGATCGTTGCCGGGGAAACATCCAGATTGTGCCGGTCTACCAGCGATTTCGAACCAACCGGCTCATTGGTAGACACGTAGTCCTCGACGATGGCACGCAGCACCGCGAGCTTCCTGTCGTCGAGCACGCATCCACCTCCCTGGCACTCCTGTCTCCCGAGTGCCAAGTCTATGGCCGGAAGGATACTCGACCCGCCCTGGCGTGCCGAAGGAGTTCCTCCCGGCGGCCGCACCGGCTAGCGTGGATCGAGATGGGCACAGACAACGCAGGGACCGCATCTGCCGGCCACCAGGGAACCGCATGGCAGGACAACGCGGGCCCCGCATGGCAGGACTGGCAGCCCGCAGGCCAGCAAGAATGGCAGCCCGCAGGCCAGCAAGACGCGCAGTCCGCAGACCGATCCGACGGCCGCCGATGGCGCGCTGATCCTGAACCCGCAGGCGACGAGCGCTGGGCCATGCTGAGCTACCTTGGCGTGCCCTTCCTGAGCTTCCTCATACCGCTGGCCATCCGGCTGACCAAGGGTCGCCGGTCCAGTTTCGTTCGTGACCAGGCCACCCAGGCGCTTAACCTCTCGGTCACCAGCCTCCTCTATGCCGTCTGCGCACTGCTCCTCGGCGGGATTCTGGCGGTGGACAGCCTCAGCGTCGCGCTGCTGATCGCGGTGCCGGTGGCTGCGGCTCTGTGGATAGCCATGCTCAGCTACGTGGTCCGTGCCGCCGCTGCGGCGAGCCGCGGCTGGTATTTCCAGATCCCGGCCTGGATCTGCGCGACCATCTGGCGGTAGCAGGCCGGTGACCACCCGCTCCGGCCGCGTTCAGCAGCCCGGGTTGTCGGCTCACTCCGTGATATCGCGGATCAGCGCGTCAGCGAGCAGCCTGCCCTTCGGGGTCAGCACGAGGCACCCGGCGGCATGCGGGGCGCGCTCGGCGAGCCCGTCCGTCACCGCGGCCGCCGCGGCGGCACGCCCGGCGGGTCCAAGCTCGTCCAGGGGGCAGCC
>Ga0187883_10000471_pt1 | contig 25078 bp, 20 predicted proteins | sample June2016WEW_20_1_2_FD_132966 | JGI IMG/M metagenome (GOLD analysis project Ga0187883, IMG submission 132966) | Peatland microbial communities from SPRUCE experiment site at the Marcell Experimental Forest, Minnesota, USA - June2016WEW_20_10 | ecosystem: Environmental > Terrestrial > Soil >...
ACTGCGGCCATGAGTGGAACACCTTCGATACAGGAGGAGTGTGCCCTGCGTGCCTCCACCAGTGGGCTTCGACGCAGTGCCTCAAGTGCGGCGGCTGGTCGTCGCATTCCGACTGGTATGCAGAATGATTTATGAGGCGGCACTCTTCTCCGGCTTGTAGCTGAAATAAACGGCTCCTCCGATAATCAGCGCACCACCTGCCAGAGCCGTAATCCCCAAGACCTCATGAAGCAACGAAACACCGAGAATCGCGCCGACCAGCGGTTCCAAATTGACGAAAATTCCTGCCTGCGATGCGGGAACACGGCTACATTCACGTCGAAGGCTGTGGGGAGTAGTCGCGGGCGCAGCGGTAGTCATCATTGTCGCTGCTGCGTTTCTGGCGTGGCGCTCCCTGCACTCCCGCACTTCCGATGCAACGCCGATCCATTCGATAGCCGTGCTGCCGTTCGCCAATGCAAGCAAAGACCCCGAAATGGATTACCTCGGCGAAGGCATCTCCGAGGAGATCACGAACTCCCTTTCCCGGCTTCCGAATCTTCAAGTTATGGCTCGGAGCACGGTCTCTCGCTACAAATCACGGCAGGACGATCCGCAAGGGGTCGGGCACGACCTGCATGTGGATGCCGTGCTGACCGGGCGCGTGGTGCAGCATGGCAGCGAACTCAACATCGAAACCGAGTTAGTCAATGCTGCGACCGGAGCGCAACTCTGGGGCGAACGCTACACACGCAGCGCCAGCGATGCGTCGTTGCTGCAAGCCGCAATCTCCCGTGACGTCGCCAGCCAACTGCGCCCGCAGTTAAGCGGAACAGAACAGGAAAGCGTCGCAAAGGTCGGCACGAAGGACGCCGAGGCATATCAGTTGTATCTGAAGGGGCGATACCGCTTCCAAAAGTGGACGGAAGAGGATTTCAAGGCAGCAGCCGAGTTTTTCGAAAAGGCGATTGCCAGAGACCCGAATTATGCCGCTGCGTATGCGGGGCTGGCAGATGTGTACGTCAATCAGGGCTACGAGGGCTACTCCGGTCGAGAGGCTTTCGACAAGGGACGCACTTTAGCACGACGGGCATTAGAGCTTGATCCGCAGAATCCCGAGGCTCACATCTCGTTGGCAACAGCCGATATGCCTTTTTTTCGAAACTTCTCGGAAGCCCAAGGGGAGATTCGAAAGGGTCTGGCACTCGACCCCAGTTATGTCTATGCCCACGAAGTCTCGTGCTGGTTCAACCTTGAAATGGGCAGAAGTCCAGAGGCTATCACGGAATGTCGTAAAGCGGTGGAGCTTGATTCGTTCTCGATGATCGATAACTTCATACTCGGGCGAGCGTATTACCACAATCGCGATTACGACCACGCCATCGAGCAGTTCAACAAAACACTGGAAATCGACCCGAAGTTTGCTGACGCCGTGGCAAACATTGGAGCAGCATACGAGCAGATGGGGAACTACAAACAGGCGATGGAGCAATACATCAAATTCGAGCAGTTACGGGGTCACGAATCGCGTGCGGAGGAACTGAGAGACGTTTTCGAGAAGTCAGGGTACAAGGGGTACCTGCGGAAAGATGCCAAAGATAACGAAGCCGTAGGCGATCACTACAATGCTGCTTGCGATTACGCCATGCTTGGCGAGAAGGATGCTGCGTTCGCGGCTCTGGAGCAAGCCGCTGCTGCTGGCAGTCATGTCGATACAATCAAAGTTGACCCAGCGCTTGACAATCTCCGCTCCGACCCCCGTTATGCTGACCTGCTGCGCCGGATCGGGCTGCCGCAGTGATCAGTGGTCAAAAGGTATACCCGTGGGCCAGCGACTCGGGCTCTTACTAAATAGTAACTGCCGCGTTGAAAGATAGGCACTTACGGCTCTCCGGGCAGCCCGAAAACTATGCCCTTTTGGGCCAACATTGGTTTTCTTGGGTTTAGGGGGTGCGGAGCCTACTTTGGACGGAACTTGCACACCGAGAAGATCGCGCTCGGACCCAAATGAAGAGTGGGTGAAGTAGTCAAACATCCAGCCCAATCGACCTCATTAGCGCCAGCCCATTACTCTTCGTAACAACGCCTTCTCGAAGCTTGTAATCGAAGAGCATCCTTCCGTTCTCGAATTCCTCTTGGAAATGGACGTTGTACAGTTGCCCGTTCAGTGACCCACCAATGTCGGCCAGCGCCAGATCGTGGGTACTTACCAACCCGATAGCACCGCGATTAAGCAGAGCACGGACCAGGCCCTCAGCTCCGATACGGCGATCATTTGAATTTGTGCCTTGTAGCAATTCATCCAGCAGGAAGAGCAACGACGGATTTCCGCTCGCGAGATCAAAGAGCTTCCGGAGTCGTGTGATCTCTGCATAAAAGCGTGAGCTCCCCTCTTGCAAAGAGTCGTTTACCCGGATGCTAGCGCCGACGTGCAAAGGAGTCATACGAAGTCGTTGTGCTCGGACAGGAGCCCCGGCCATGGCGAGCGCAGCATTGATTCCAACCGAACGCAGCAACGTGCTTTTGCCCGACATGTTCGAGCCACTTACCAAGAACACGCGCCTGCCATCAGATAGGCAGACATCATTACGAATACAAATTGCTGCCGGGATTAGGGGATGCCCGATCCCTGTAGCCTCGAAGCATGCGGAACCTTGGACGAAATCGGGGAAAGAATCGTCGGGATGCTCATAGCTGTAGGTGGCCAAGCAAATCAGTGCTTCGATTTCCCCAATTACGCTTAACCACGAGCGCACCGCATGGCCGTGAGCCCGTCTCCAGCGTTCTGCGGCCAACGCCACATGTACCGAATACATGAGAGGAACATCCAAGATGCGGACGATCACGTTGTCGCGTGAGTCGATTAAATCAACGATGGTTCTTAGCCTTGCAATAGCACGCGAACCTTCGAGTTGATATGACGAAAGCTCACCTTGCAGTGATTGGAGGCGAGGGGCACGGAACGTGTGCTGTTCGATTCGTGCCAAGATGCCAGAAAGCACGTCTAAATGGCGAAATGCTTTCTCCGAACCATGCAGGACTTCTTCCCGTGGCTTGCGTAGTCGATAGCCCATAATTGCCTCAATCAAGACGATCAAGAGGAACGGCGTGGCGATTCCAAAATACCCCCAAGCCACGGCACCCACAACCGCTGCAAGGACGAGGATCGGCACTAACCATTGAAGCCACGGAGGGTTCAACTGGTTCGGACCTTCAGCCCAGCCCAACAACGCTTCGGGATAAACGCTCACACTGGCATCTTCCCCGAGTATCGCCAAGTCCTCGCGGAGATCGAGTTGATCGCGCAGTTCGTCAATCGCAGCGTGACGTTCCTCGATCTGGTTAACCTCTGAAGGTGAGAGCAGCCATTTAGCGAGGGTCTCCTCGCCCATACGAGTGCGTGCAGTTGAGAGAAGTTCAAACAAACTTCCTCGACCAAACAAGTCCAGATCGGCGGCATACACGTGATGAGGATCGTGGAAGCGGTCACCCGTCTGCCCCGTACCTACCCAGCGGTCCTCGATTCGAGCGATCCCTATGCGATAGAAGAAAGCCCCGCGTTGTGTCATGGCTCGGGCTCGCAAAACACGCGAATGATAAGCCACAACGGACGCGAACACGAAAGCTGGTACAGCGATCCACCAATACGAGAACGCATGTCGCCCGATGGATTCCCAAGCCATCCATGCTGCTGCCGCTGCCAGCGCAAGGCGAATGTTTCCGAGCCGAATGTGAAGTTTCTCGTAATGAGCGAAACGAGATTCGCGGTCCTTGAGACGCTGTCTATATTCTTCGACGGCCAGCACAGTTTGAGAATACATCAGATGTTCGGATGCCGATGCCGCCCGCGTCCGGGCGCTCGCCAACTACAAAGATCCCCTGACGCTCTGGCAAGACGCCGACCCCGACATCCCCATCCTGAAGGAAGCCCAAGCCGAGTACGCAAAACTGCAATAGCGGTCATGCGCAAGATGAGCCAAGCAGATGAGGCAACATCTCCCCGGCTTTCCCCAAATGGCATTCGGTGAACGCGGATGCGTTCGCAGGTCTCTCTGGTCCCACATAGATGGTTCTGGCGCGACCAGCCACATGCGCGACAAAGCTCGCCGCTGGCGCCACAACTCCCGATGTTCCGACAGCCAAGAAGATCGTGCATCGCTCCAGCACAAGGAAGATGCGATCTAACTCGAATGGCACTTCCCCAAACCAGCAAATGTGCGGGCGAATCCGACCGCCGCATTCGCACCGGGGAATCTCTGCGGGTGGCTCGTAGAGATTTGTGTCGTCAAAAGGACGGCAGCCGCACGTGTCGCAGCGGCTTTTGAAGAGTTCTCCGTGCATGTGGACAACATTTCTTGATCCGGCTTGTTCCTGAAGATTATCCACGTTCTGAGTGCAGACGAAGAGGCGGTCTTGCAGGCTGTTTTCAAGGGTCGCTAGGGCGAAGTGTGCAGGGTTTGGTTTGGCTGCCGAAGCGACACGCCGACGCATGGAATAGAACTCCCACACCAACTGGGGGTCGCGGTGCCAAGCTTCAGGCGAAGCAACCTCCTCGATCCGATAGTTACGCCAGAGGCCCTTCACACCCCGGAACGTGGGAATGCCGCTTTCCGCGCTCACTCCCGCTCCGGTGAGAATGAAGAGACGGTCGGTGGAGGAAACTGGGAGCATAGATGAAAGGATACGACGACTGATGCTCCGAGGGTCCTTCGTGAGGGTCCTTCGTGATTGACCTTTCCCTCGGGCCCGACCTACCATTCCCGTCATGGGTGAGCAGGCGGTCGAGGACATAGCTGAAAAGGCTATCGAGAAGCCCGGCGCCAACGCGGCCTACCGGGTACTCTACACGACGGGCAGTGCGAGATTTGTCAGTCCTGTGTGTCATGGCTGTGCTCTCTCGACCGCGAGAACAGGACGATCTGTCTGCCCATCGACACAGAGGTCTTGTCAACGGTCGATTCCCGGCTCCAGATGGATGAATGCCTGCGCCAGTTGCACGTGGTCACTCCCGAAGGTGAAATCCATGTCGGCTGGGAGCCGTCGCGTGTCTGGCGCGTTTTGTTCCCGGCTAGTTGGCTGATCGGTGTTCTGGGACAGCGGTTCCCCTTCCGCAATGCAGGACGGTTGCTCTACGGCTTCGTTGCGAAGAATAGATATTCTCTCAGCAAGTGTCGCGGCGGTGCATGTCGCGTTGCAAAGCCAGAAGCGGTACGACGGCAACCCCGTTTAGGCACATTTTGGTCGTGCTACACACTGGGTTTCTTCATTCGGTTGCCGCTGGTCCTGTGGGCGGGCATCAAAGCTGCGATACAAAGAACAAAGAACAACTATTTTTGCCCGGACGTACCACAACCGCGTTGACTTGCTGGACGGCAAGCACACGATTCGGTTTCTGAATGGGATGCTGCCCAACGCCCGTCCCGCTGTTGTTCGGGGAACTGTTCACGGCGATCATTTATGACGGGATCGCAATCGACCCCGGTTCCCCCAAGATGCGGCGGTCGCTTGCCCGTCACCTTCGGCAGTTGAAACTGAAAATCACAAAAGTGATCGCGACCCATGCCCACCAAGAGCACGTCGGCAACTTGAATTGGCAGTCTGAAGTTACTGGTGCTCCCGTCTACGTTTCGGAGTCGCGTAAGCGCCCTAGTTACCGTGGGTCGAGCGGGGTATGGCGACGGTTCGCATCAAGTTTAAGTACTCGTCACTTTTGGTCGCGGGGGTCGCCCCATGCCAGATTCGGGTGAACATACGGAACTCCTTGGGCATCATTTGCGTCCAGAACTCTTAGATGTCGCAACCGGCGCTTGCACTGGCGACCCCGGTCAATGATTGAAAACTTAGCCTTGCGACTGCGATCCACCGGGTTTGCGGTGCTAGCCTATCGTCATGCAGAAGCCCGTCCAAGAACGCATCGCAACGTTGCGAGATGAAATAGCGCAAATCAGCGAAGCGAACAGTCTTTATCTAAAAGGCGGGAAGAGGCGGCATGGCGCAGCAGGCGATCATGAACGCAGGCTTCAAAGATTGCAGGAAATCTTAGATGAGTTGGTGGCCCTCACCGACTGGAAAAAACTGTGAGATGCATAGCCCGCAGGAATTAGGATGCTGTTGAAAGCCATCCTTTTCGCCCTGACCAATCCCGACGCCGCGCTCCGCTAGACCAGCCCATCAGTCCGTATCGCCCACACATTAGAGCCTCCAGACAGGCTTCGGGAGTTCTTTCAAACTGAGCAATTCTGAACAGACAGCAATGAATCGGTATCGTAAGTTGACCGAGATAGAAGACACAGGAACAGGTACCACCGGGTCTTCTCTACCTATTCCTTTCGGTGGCGCAGCTGGGCGGGAACACTGCGCCACCCCCACTATGGGGATGCTTTTCCTAACTGCCTGCGTGTCCATCTATGAACGACGAAACGCCTGAATACGAACTCGCTCGACTCCTCAGGGAGCAAAGTAAGATGCGAGAAGATGAGGTCTTCATCGGACAATCGCCCGCAGAGCGGGCTGAATACGAGGTTAAGGCAGATCGCATTCACGAACTGGAATGTGATTTGGTTGAGCCAGTTAATCGGGGTTTACGGAATTTGGCGCTATACGTTAAATACCGCCAACGAGCGTTTTCGGTCTAAGAAGGCTACCGTCACAAAGCAAACTCCATACAGTGACCGGAACAACAGGACTGCTTTCCACCAGACATTTCAGTGCTCAATACTGTGATGCGAGGATATTCACTCTTGAACACTTCTGATCTTCCTTTGCCCATTCGGCTACGCCGCCGCTGCCTTTCGCGCGTTCATGTGGCTATCCATTGTCTGAGTCAACTGCGCATCCACTTCATCTGCGATAGTCATGACATCAGGCAAGAGCGCGCTGAAATCCAGAGCGGTCGGATGCTTGTGCAATGTCCCCAAGATGGTCACTTGAAGGATTCGTGATTCATGGATCAGCATGCCGGCAGAATAGCCTTGCTGACATCGGAGCTTGCCATGGGCGAGGGCGGCGAGGGACACGAAGGCGTCACTGTCCTTGCTGGGCAATTCGGTCTTGCCCAGACGTTCGATTACCTCTTCCACCAGCTTAGGAAGGTGTCCGGTGCGTTCCTCGTCGCTAAGACGAAGGTGGTTGAGTTCAGGTGTCTTTTTTGTTCGTGTCAACCAATCTGCGATCAGCGAGGTCTTGCATTCAGCCAGTATCGCGGCTACCCTCACTGTCCCCCCCCCTTGCAATTTGTCATCCACCCTCTGAACATTGTGTGCGATTGATACTTTGACTGGAGCAGCCATCTAACACCGTCTTTTCCTGTCGGCATTGATGCCACTCTACCCCGGAATGATTCGCAAAACTGGCTGATAGTAAACAGGTTCGGTTCCTGGCACATTTGGATTCCCCAACTGGGAACCTACCCTCTGGCGCTAGCGGGTAGCAGAACGCTATTCAGTCGTTGATTGCAAAGGGATTAAAGGGTGGTCACAGTAAGTTGGCGACAATAATCGTTGATTCTCCAAGAACGCAGGATTTAAGGAGAATGAAGCGAATGAAGTCGAAAGCAGGGCGCGGCTCTCGCGCCGCGCCGGAAAAATCCCATGGAAAATGACAGCGGCTTCAGCCCCCGCCGATGCTTTATAATTCGCCCTCCACTGCGCTCGCCGGATCGAACTCGTCCGCATGTCACATCTCGCCCGCAAACTCCGCCTCACCGATTTCTTCACGCTTGCATGGGGCACCATGGTCGGCGTCGGCTGGCTGGTGGTCATGGACGATTGGCTGCTGCGCGGCGGCGCGCTAGGCGCGCTACTGGGCTTCGCCATTGGTGGCGCGCTGCTTTTCCCAATCGGCTGGGTCTATGGCCGGCTCGTCGCCGCCATGCCAGACGCTGCCGGCGAAATCGCCTATACGGCCGCAGCTTTTTCCCGCCCCATGAGCTTTTCCACCGGATGGATGATGATGCTCGCCTACTTCATCGTCTGTCCCTGGGAGGCCGTCGCTGTCGGCCGCATCGCCGGCTACATTTTTCCGTCGCTCGATTCCCTCGAGATCTACCGCATCGCCGCCCGCCCGGTTTATCTCCCGCACCTCATCATCGGTCTCGGTCTCACCGCGCTCCTTACCGCGCTGAACTACCGCGGCATCCGCCTCAGCGCGACTTTCCAAAATTGGACCGCTTTCGGTACGCTCGCTCTGTTTATTATTTTCGTAGCTCTGGGCGCCAGCAAGGGATCGCCGCGCAACTTCCCGCCGCTGTTTACCCATGCGCCGCTAGTTTCGTTCCTGCTCGTGGTTCAGATCGTACCCTATTTCATGACTGGATTCGAATCAGTAAGCAAGGCCGCGGAAGAATCCACCTCCGAGTTTCGCAGTCAAAGCTTTCTCAAAGCCATCTGGATGGCCATCCTGGTGGGCATTCTCTTTTACATAACCATCATCGCCGCGGTCGCATTCGTGGCTCCGTGGCACGATCTAACCGGCGAGAAATTTATGACCGCGGTTGCTTTCCAGCGCGCGGTCGGATCGCGCTGGATCGTCAACATCATTCTTGCCGCAGCGCTACTGTCGTTGTTCAAGTGCTTCAATGGAAATTTCGTGGCTGCCAGCCGCCTTGTCTTCGCCTTGGGGCGCCGCGGCCTCATCGATGGCGGCGCCGGCCGAATCCACTCTCAACACCAGACGCCCTCCGTCGCCGTTCTATGCGTCGGACTAGCCACCGCCGTGTGTATGCTGCTGGGCGATGCAATCCTAGTACCCATAACCGAAGTAGGCTCGGTTGCCTGTGCGATAGGCTGGGCAGCGACCTGTGCCGCGTACGTTTCCATGAGACACGCCAAAACTTTGCCGGGCCAATCAGAACTGTCAGCGACGGAATGGATCGTTGCCGGCTCGGGCTTGCTCGTGGCCATCGCGATGATGCTGATGAAAGTAATCCCGGCGATCCCCGGCCATTTTACAATTTACGAATGGCTTGCCCTAGCGATTTGGATCGCACTAGGCGGGATCGCGCACCGTCGAGCGCCTCTGGCTTAGCAGCGTTTTAGCATGATCCTGGGTGGCGCAGCGCTTCCGCGCTGCGATAAGGATTGCTCTTTCAAGCGAGCTCTAGCTGCTGAGGTAAAGATACAAAAAGGAAAGCCGATGAAGCTTCACAAACTGAAGTTCTTTCTCACGCTCATTCTCCTCACTGCTGCGTGCTTGTCGCCCGCCCAATCCACCCCCGCCTGCGACATCGTCATCACCAACGGCCACATCATCGACGGAACCGGCTCCCCCTGGTATTCCGGCGACCTCGGCATCCGCGATGGAAAAGTCGCGGCCATCGGCAACCTCGCCGCCGCGCCCCGCAAACGTACCATCGATGCCGCGGGCAAAGCGGTCGCTCCCGGCTTCATCGACATGCTCGGCCAGTCCGAGTTCTCCATACTTGTCGACCCACGCCTGCCTTCAAAAATCTATCAGGGCATTACAACGGAAATTACCGGCGAAGGCGGTTCCATCGCCCCGCTCAACGACGCCATCATTCAGGCCGATCGCGATACCTACGAGCACTACCACCTCACTCCCGATTGGCGCACCTTCCGCCAGTATTTCGCGCGCCTCGAAAAGCAAGGCATGGGCATCAATCTCGCCAGCTACGTCGGCGCCACGCAAGTCCGCCGGATGATCCTCGGCGACGATAACAAGCAGCCCACCACGGAACAACTGGAGCAGATGAAAGCTCTGGTCCGCGAAGCCATGAAGGACGGAACCGTTGGCGTTTCCACTGCGCTCGAATACGCTCCCGCCCCCTACGCCAAAACCGACGAACTGATCGCGCTCGCTGCGGAGGGCGGCAGGTTCGGCGGCATCTATTCCACTCACATGCGCAACGAAAGCGACTCCGTGCTTGAAGCTATCGATGAAGCCCTCCGCATCGGACGCGAGGCCCGCGTCCCCGTAGAAATCTGGCACATCAAAGTCGCCGGCAAAAACAACTGGGGACGCATGCCCGAAGTCGTCGCCAAAATCAACGCCGCCCGCGCCGCCGGCGCCGACGTCACCGCTGACACCTACGCCTACACCGCGTGGTTCAACGATTTCTCCGCATTCATTCCACCCTGGGCCCACGATGGCGGAACCGCAAAGCTCGTCGAGCGCCTTAAAGATCCCGCCACCCGCGACCGTATCCGCAAAGACATGCTCACGCCTTCCAAAGATTGGGACAACGAATGGCAGGAAATTCCCGGCCCTGACGCCATCATGATCGGCGTCGTGCAGAATCCGAAAATGCTTCCTCTGCAAGGCAAGCGTCTCGCCGAAATCGCCAAGCTCTGGAACAAAGATCCCATGGATGCTCTCTTCGATTTCCTCATCGAAGATCCCAGCACTGGCGTTGCCGTCTTCGGCATGTCGCAACCCGATGTCACCCTCGCGCTGCAGCAGCCCTGGGTCGCCGTCGACAACGATTCTTCCGGTACCTCCCCCGAAGGTATCCTGGGCCAGGAGCATCCTCATCCGCGCGCCTACGGAACTTTCCCGCGCATCCTCCGAAAATATGTCCGCGAGGAAAAAGATTTAACGCTGGAAGACGCCATCCGCAAATTCTCAGCGCTTCCGGCTCAGCGCCTGCGTCTTACCGATCGCGGTGTTCTCAAGGCCGGCATGTGGGCCGACGTCGTCATCTTCGATCCTGCCATCGTGCGCGATCTCGCCACCTTCGACAATCCCAATCAGCTTTCCCAAGGAATGGAGTACGTCTTGGTGAATGGCGTCCCCGTCATCGATCAGTCGAAGATGACAGGAGCCTTGCCGGGAAAAGTTCTACGTGGTGCGGGATATGTTAAATAGGGCGCTGCCTACGGCTTCAATCGCGCCTGAGTCTCCGGCGTGGGAGTCACCGTGACGCGCGGTTCCGCCACCGTGCCCGTGATGCTGTACACGATCGCCCCTGCCGCTTTCGCCTGCGTGCCAGCCACCACTTTGAAGTCCAACTTCTGCCCCAACGACGCGGTTCCGCTGATCGCATACGTTTCCGTGGGCGAATCGAACACGCCTTTTTCAATATCGATGTTCCCGTTGTTCAGCCCGGCCCGACCCTGCCAGCGCGAGATTCGTAGCGGCCCTTCCCCATTCGTCAGCGAAATGTGCGCCAGCACTCCATCGCGTAGATCGAAATGAAGCCCGCCCTCCGCAGATTCCCAAAACGCGGCAGAATCCGTTCCCGACGCTCTGAACTGATACGTTCCACCACCAGTTCCAGAAATCCACGGATCGTGCATCGCGCTCGCCATCTGCTCCAGCGATATCCCCGTCAGAATTCCAGACCCGGTGTAGACCGGCGACGCGCCCGTGAAGTCCGCCTGCCAATCGCCGCGATGCTTTCCTCCCAGTAAATCAGCGCGAAGATCGGAAACCTTCACCTTTCCATGTTCCAGTTCAATTGCCGCGGAAACCCGCTCCGCAAGCACATTGTGAATTCGCAAGTGCCCCGCATTCACGGTCCCCGATGCGCGCAAGTTTTGCAAAAACGTTGGCGTCGCGGATTCGGCCGTACTCAGCATCTGGTACCATCGGCGCTGCTTCACATGCGGACCCAGCCACTCGTACAGACCCCCCATTGCAACCTGGTCGGTATTCAAATTGAAGTGGACAAGGCACGCCCCCGGCACCCCGCATCCGCGCGGCAGCGCCAAAGACCCCGTCCAGTGCGCATCGGCGGCCCGCGCACTTAGGTTTTCCACCTGCGCTTCATCCGGCAGAAGCTTTAGTTCCGCCGAGGATATCTCAATCGGTCCATTCAGCCCCCGCGCCGTCGCACGCACGCTATGCAGTTGCACCGTTCCGGTAATTTTCGGCAAAAGGAAACTCGAAGGACTTCCCGGAGCGTTTCCCGCCCACGATCCGGCAATCTGCAGATCCATCTGAGCGGCACCTTCTGCGCCTGCCTTCACCGCCTGTAGTCCGAGCAGAGTCGCCATTCGCAACATGTGCGACACTTCGCCATCTCCGCGCACCACCATGGCGTAACCTGATCGCCCGATCCAACCTCGTGCCTGCGCGGGCACAGGCCGTCCCAGCGCCACCGGAAAGGGTCCGAACTCGATGTGCAGTTCGTTGCTTGCCGGCAAAATCTCTGCGTGCACCCGACGGAAGGCTTTGCCGCTCGTTGAATTCATGAAAGTACTGCCATCCGAATGCAGTCCAAACGGTACACTCTCTGCGGCCAATTCCACATTCGTGCTCGCCGACTGCAAGCGAAGATTGCTGATCTCACCACGGCCGTGAAACTCCGGTCCCAGCCCGGAGGCCTCATCCTCTTTCACCCCGAAATTTCCTTGCACACTACCCGTCGCCATAAGATCTGTCGGCAGATTTTTTTTGGCGCGTCGAGCCAGTTGCGCCACCGCATTCACAGGGACGTCCTCCACGTTCAGCGACAAGTCCAGTTTGCTCATTCTTGGTCCGCCCGCGTTACCGTGCAGCGTCACCATGCCATTGCCCACAGGCCCGCTGCAGAGAATTTCGTGCACCAATTCGCCCGCCGAACTGTACTTGCCATCGCAGTGCGCCGCGAGCGTCAGCCCCCCGATGGTCGGGATGTCGTAGCGGTGGAAGTCCCGGATCGATGCGTCCGCCGCGACCTGCATTGCTGCCGGAGTTCCGCTCAATGTGGCCTCCACCCGAAGGTCGCCTCGCCAGCCTTTGTCGTTACCTGATACCAGCTTGCTCAACTGCCCCAGTTGTGCGTGCTGCCACTCCAAGCTGAACTGCAACGGCGTTTCCCCCAGACTGCCTGCCCGCTGCCATGTTCCGTTCATCCGCAACAAGCCCGCGTCGGTCAAACTCATATCGATGCGCACCGGCTCCGCCTTCAACCGGACGCCCCACTCATTTTCTGATTCCTGCCACAACGCAAAATCAGCATTCAGCAAAGCGTATGGTTTTTTTTCCGCGCCCGTCTTGAAATTGATGCGCCCCGAACTCGCCTCAATATAGGGAAACCCCGGCCGCAATTCCCGCTTCGATTTTGCCGTAGGCGCCAGTGGCGAGCGCTCTGTACGTTCCAGGAGAGCCTCCCAGTTCCAGCGTCCGTCCTCTCTTCGCACCAAATTCAAGCTGGGTTCAGTCAGCTCCAAACGCGAAATATCCAGCCTTCCGCGCACCAACGATGTCAGCCGCACCAGCGCTGTAACCTCCGGCGCGCGCAGCATCGGCTCCGCACCAAATGCCGGGTCTTCGTGGATGACCAGATTTTCAAGATCGAATCCCGGCCGCGGCAAGAGCCGAAGCTGGACAGACCCGATCTCCACGGGTCGCTCCACCGCTCGGCTAATGGAATTCGCAATGCGCGTCTTCAGCCGCGAAACGCCCGGCCGCACCAGGAACAAGACCAGTAGAATGACTACAGAAACGGCCGCCACCCGCCGCTTCGAAGGTAAGGACTTCACCGCACCACTCGCAACGTTCGCCGCCATCGCGTCTCATCAAAGAAGTGCAACACTACGTGCGCCAGGAAACCGATGCGATCTCCCATGTCCGTCTTGCGATACTGGTCCGCTGGCGTCTCAAACGACCAGTAGATGAACATCGGCCGCCCAATGATATTTTCCTGCGGAATGAATCCCCAGTAGCGGCTGTCCAGGCTCACGTCGCGATTGTCGCCCATGCCGAAGTAACGACCCGGCGGCACTACCAGATCGTCGCCCTGAATGTGCATCGGCAATTCCGGCTCCCAGCAAGGATAGACATTAGCGCTGTCCGACGGCGGCACCGCGGGAAAATTGTCGCGGTAGGGGTTCGGATACGTCGCCGGATCCTGCGTGTGAATCGCGTAAGGTTCTTCCAACGCTTCGCCATTCCGGTACACAACTCCATCGCGCAGGTGAATACGGTCGCCCGGCACACCGATGATCCGCTTAACCACATACAATCCTGGCTCGCACGGCGCGAGAAATACTACGATGTCACCCCGGCGCACCTGCCGGTAGGGAAGCAGAGGGCCTACCCACGAAGTCTTCGGGGCAAACTGAATGCGGTTCACGAACACGTGATCCCCGATCAACAGCGTGTTCTCCATCGAGCTGGACGGGATCTCAAAGGCCTGCACCACAAATGTGATAATGAAAAGCCCCGTCACCAGCACTGCGGCCAGCGAAGAAAGAAACTCTACCGTAGTTTCGCGCGGCTTTTCTTCCACGTCGTTCTTTAACGGGATATCTTTTTTTGCCAAAGTGATCGATCCGTCCTGTCTGAAGTCAAGGCTGCACGGCCAATCTTAGCCGCGAAAAGTTTAATTCACCAGACGCAGAGTCCGGTTCCAGCGCGTGATCTGAAAAATGTGCGTCACGGCATAAGCAAAGTGCGCCATTTTGGCAACCACCGAACTCGGCGCCGTAACGTCGCCATCTCCCTCTTGTACAGACCAGTAAATCAGCAGCGGCCGGCCGATAACGTTCGCTTGGGGCACGAACCCCCAGTAACGGCTGTCGTAGCTATCGTCCCGATTGTCTCCCATCACAAAGTAATGTCCCTGGGGAACAATCAGTTGTCCATCGTCAACCAGTTTGCGCAGCTGTATCCACCACTCCGGCGTCTCCCCCGGCGCCACATCCAGCCGCGGAAAACTATCCCGGAACAGGTCGTTCGCGGACCGTGTGAAGTTTGCGTAAGGTTCTTTCAACGCTACCCCGTTCACAAATACCTGCTTGTTGATCAGCCGCACTCGGTCGCCCGGTATTCCAATCACGCGCTTCACAAAATGCTGCGCCGGATTCACCGGATAATGAAACACCACAACGTCTCCCCTTCGGATCCGGCGGTAGGGCATCACATAGTCTCCCAGCCCGCCTCCTCCGTAGCACAGCTTGTTGACCAGCAGGTAATCGCCCACCAGCAGCGTATTCTCCATCGATGGAGATGGAATCTGAAACGCCTGCACAATAAACGTGATCACGAATACTGCGATCACCACTGTTCCCAGCAGCGACTGCACCGCTCCGGTCACCCCACCGCCCATCGTCCCCGCAGTTCTGCGAGCTTCTGCGAAATGCTGCTCTGGGATGCGCTCATTGGGAACCTGATCGTCTGAAAGACGATCATCCAAAGAATGTTCGTCTGAAGAATTCATTTACTCCGCTTGCCCCACCACTCTACCTATCCGGAGAGCGTGATGTTCGCTCTGACCTGTTCCCCGCAGCTTGCGGCCGCGATGCCAGGTGAGATAGCAACTGCCGCGCCGCGTCCTGCTCGGCCGCCTTTTTCGTGGAACCCTGCGCGCGTCCCACAAATTCCGCCCGGCCCTCACTCTTTTTCCCGTCCAGACGGACTTCCACGGTAAACGTCTTTCTGTGTTCCGGTCCCGCCTCTTCTACCAGCACATAAGAAGGCTGGGCCATGCCTAATCCTTGCAGAGTCTCCTGCAGGGCCGACTTAAAATCGGTCATCGGCAGAGCGCCGCCTTCGCGTTCCATCTGCTCCAATTCGGGCGACAGAATCTCCCGCAAAATAAATTCTCGGGCCGGATCCATTCCGCCATCCAGATAGATTGCCGCCAGGATGGCTTCCAGCGCGTCGACCAACAGAGCCGTCTTGCTCCGCCCTCCACTCTTCTCTTCGCCTTTCCCCAGCCGGAGATAGTGTCCTAGCTCAAGTTGTTGGGCCACCCGGATCAGATGCCGCTCACTCACAACATGGGCGCGCAACTTGGAGAGTTCGCCCTCGCGAAACTGCGGAAAGCGCTGAAACAACGCTTCGCTGGTAACCAGCGCCAGAATCGCATCGCCCAGAAACTCCAACTGCTCGTTATCGTTGACGCTATATTTATGATCGCCTGCCTGCTGCGATTCCTGCTCGCGCGCCTGCGAGCTGTGAGTAATCGCCTGCTCGATCACGCCACGGCGACGGAAATGGTAGCCTAACGCCGTTTCCAGCGCGGTAATCTCTCGTTCTTTCATGATGAAATTACTTCGAGATCTCTTGCCCCACTGACCTGGCAAGGGCACGCCTTCACCAGCCTGCCCTTGAACGAAATCGAAGCAGCCTGCCCTGAGCGAAGCCGAAGGGCGTCGGTCAGAGCCAACAACAAGCGTCGGCTTTAGCCCCTGAGGGTTTATGTTTCCACCGGATGTCCGCAACGCGTGAAGCGACCGAGATTTTTAACGCTCCCCGCGTTATTTCGCGGGCGGTTCGCTGATGCCTCCTATCAACTGCACCAGACGATCCTTCTCCTTGCGGGCGGCATCGCCAGCCCCTGTCCCTGCCTTCGTCAAATCCACCGCCTGATCTGCATACTTCAGTGCGTCCGGATACTTGTTCTGCATATCCAGCGCCACCGACAGACGGAATATTGCGATCGGATCCGGCTGCTGCGGAAATGCATCGATCGACTTCTTCAAATTCTGTTCTGCCGCCACCCAGGCTTTTGCATTGAAATCCAGCGTCCCCAAAATCGCGTAAGCCTCGGATTTTAGAAAGCCCTTGTAGGCATCGATTTTGTCCTGCGTTTGCCCCGCCGTCGGGATGTCCGTATCGATCGTGACCAGCGCGCGCTCGGCATCTTTTCTCGCTTCCGCCAACCGCTGATCCTTATCCAGGTCGGTGTCGCGCGTGCGCTCCGCCAGCACCTGCGCCACGCCCAGCAGTGCTTCCGGATCGTCCGGATCGAATGTCAACACCTTTCGCGACAGGGCCAGCATCTTGTCGGCATTGTTGACTGCCTGATAGCCGTGCATTACCTGCTTGTAGAGCAGAGCCCGCAACTCGCTGTCCGGAAACTTCGTCGCGAAATCGTCCGCCGCTTTTTCCTGCGCAGCAGGATCGGTGATCACCGCCGCTGCCTTATATGCGTCAAACTCCGGTTGCGTCTTGGCTTGCGGTGGCCGCTTTCCCGCCGGCGCCGCGGTTTGTCCTGCCGTTTGCCCTGCCGTTTGCCCTGCCGTTTGCCCTGAGGTTGTGCTCGAAGTAGCGGGCTTACTCTGACCAAAACTCCACGTCGAGATTCCCAGCACTGCAATAACTGTGATGATTGCTGTTCGTTTCATGCCTTCTCCTTGGAACCGTCGTCCTTCTTTCAGACTCAAAAGCTGCAATCCGTTCCTGATTCTAGCAACCCTCGCATTGTAACTGCCGAGTCCACCCTCAGGATGTGATTCTGATGCTACTGCGGCTTGGCGGGAGGCTCATACGGCTCCGCCAGCCCTCGTTCTGCAGCGGCCTTGACTTCGGGCAACTGCCCGGCCGAGTTCAATGCCGCCTGATACTGCTGCACCGCTGCCCCGCGCTCCTCTTTCATATCCAGAATCCGCCCCAAATACACATGCGACCATCCCACCACCTTGGGATCCTTCGTCGCTTCGATCGCCTTCTGAAAATTATCCTGCGCTCCGTCCCGGTTCTTATTGGCTACGGCTATTTCCGCCAGAATGAAGAGCGCCCGTCCCTGGTCTCCAATCTTCTTATCCAGCGCCTGTTGCGCCAGTTCCTGCGCTCCCTTGGGATCGCCCGCCGCCAGCCGTTTTTCTGCCGACAGCAGCATCCGCCGCTCCTCCGGACGCGACAGTTGCACCAGTTCCGGCGACGTCTTGCTCGCAAACTGAACTTCTGCCGCCGCTTTTTCTTCCTTCTTTACATCAACACTTCTGAGAAGATCGGCGTACGCATTGCGAATGCCCGCCGGATCCTTTTCAAACGCCGCCACTTCGTCGTAGAAGGTCCGCGTCAGAACGTAGCCCTGTTTCACCGCGTCATCTACCGCCTGAGCGCGAAGCGCCTCATCCGCCGCCTGCTTGGTTCCGGTGGTTCGGATCTCGATCGCGCGCACCAGGCATTCCGTTACCAGTAGCGAAATGTCCGTCTTAAAGCTCTCTTCCAGCGGCGCCCGCTTCACCGATTGCAGCAGCGGCTCCAGCTGCTTGATCGCCGTGAAGTGCTTGTCCGCTAGCGGATCCAGTTCATAGTGCAGAAACGTATGCCGAATCTGGTCCATCTTCAGCGCCGCTTTTGGCGTAGCTCCCGAAGGAGTGTTCGGCGCCGGAAACACAATCACGTAATAATCCGCTCCATAGTTCCGCGCATCCGTCTCATTCGGCGAACCCATGAAATCCAGATAAATCGTGAACCTCCGCCCCAAATACTGCGACGATGGCTGCTTCAAATAGATCTCGGTATCAAACACCATCTTGGCCAGCGGCTCGTGATAACGGTTCATGGCCGCCGTGTAGTCCCTACGGTGCCGCTCCCAAATCGTGTGCAGCCCCGCCTTTTCATAGAAGCGTTCCAGGAAGGTCCCGAACGCCGCCACACCCGCTGCATCCGGCGGCAACTCTTCTTCCTTCATCCGCGGCACAAAATGCGGAGGCCCATCCATGTACAGTGCCAGTGAGATATAAGGTGACAAGCTGTGATTCGTGTTTCTCTCCTCCGTATGAGTCAAATAGAAGTCGCACAGCGCCGTCCGCGCCGCCTCGGCTTCCTCCGATTCCGCCAAAACCCGCTGCACTTCGGCCCGCACGTTGCTCCGCGTCGCATCCGAGATGGTCAAGTCCTGGTCGTACCCACAGGAGTTAAGCGCGGTCAGCACGGAAAAAAGCGTCTCGCTCGAATCCAGCGAAATCGGAGACCGCTCCTGCAAATACGGGTTCGGCGCAGTCGGCTTCGGTGCAGTTGGCTTCTTTACCTCCTGATTCTGCGGAGGCGGGCTCTGTGCAGATTGGTCCTGCGTTTGGTCCCGCGAAGACGACTGGTCCGGCGGAGCTTGATTCTGCGAAGGCTGACTCTGCGGAGTCGCGTCCTGCCCCGCGCATAATGACCCCAGCAGCCCGATGCAGGCCACGAACCTTGCAAGTCGAAATCGCAAACTCAGGAAACCCTCCGAAGGAAATACGCGCTGCCTAGGCGGAGAACACTTTCAAGTGTAAGGACTTCGCCCCGGTAGGGTCAAACGGGAACCCGCAAGCCAAACTACAGGATGAGGAAACACCGCCAGAGCAACCGGCAGTCGGGTTCGGCTCAACGCAAAACAAAAGGCGGTCGTGAGGGTCCAAACGTCCGTCTCCGGACACTAACCCATGACCGCCTTTGGGGCCCGATCTGCCCCGCGAAGTTCGACTAGAAGCTTATTCCCGGCGATCGATGCCGACAATACAGTGGAACCTGTACTCCGAGAGCCGTCCAAAAAACCGCCGACAGAATCGCAAACGACGACAAACCGTGGACCAGCGGCGCTTCAGCGCCGCGTGAAGTCCTCGATACGAACCCGGCTTCAGCCGCTGGGATAGGCGGCACCTTGCAACGGCACAGCTTCACCTCGCCGGAATGTATTCTTCCGCGCAAGCCGCAATCCGCGCCACTAAGCCCGGCGCTTCTCCACGCAGCAGATGCCAGGCTTCGTTGTACTCGTGATATTTCGAACTCTCCAGCTTCGGATACAGCCCCACGCTCATAACCCCCGCACTTTCTTCTCCGGCAGGATGAAACACACATCCTCCGGAATCACATACGCCGCCACAAAATCAAACTTATTCTTCTTGTACGGCCCCTTGCTCTCTTTCAGCGCGCACGATATCCCGTCTCCTCCTGGAAGATCGTCGACTTCACTTGCACCCGCACCATCCGCCCACCAGCGCGGACGTTAAGCCGGACGCGTATGCCACATCAGCTTCGTCGTCGATCTCAATCAGCTTTGCAATCGGTGGTACGGAACCAAAGCTCGGAGTAAACGCGGGACACATTCTTGCCCTTTGCCGCGAGCTGTTCCAAAAGCGTCAGGATGAGCCCGATTGTTCTGAGGAACCGTACTGAATCCGTTTCTGTCGTAGATCTCGTTTGCAAATTTGATCCCGCAGCGGTTCACGCTTGATCTCGGCCGCGTGCTTTGCGGGCCTTGGCCGGGATAAGATCGTAGTTCGTGGCTCCCCCCTCTTAAGGTCTCCCGAGTGCGCGCTCCCTCGGGACTCCGCCATATCCGCTCGCCGGTACAAAGGGCGATACAGGCTCGCCTTTGCATAAAGAGACTCGTAAGTGATAGATATGCAAAACTTTAATTGCGCCGAGCAAGGTCACCACAAACGCTCGTGGTCGCTCAGATAATCGGCGTCATTCGCGCGTTTGCGGGCGGCTTTTAGAGCGGAGTGCGCGTATGCGCAGGATGGTTGTTGATGCCAAAGGAAGCTACCGGGGCGGCTTGCGCCGCCGGCCAACTGAAAACGAAGAAACTGAGAACTACGTGCCCTCGCTCCACCCCGCCAAATACTCTTCCTGGTCGGGCGTCAGCCGATCGATCTTGATCCCCATCGATTCCAGCTTCAACTTCGCCACGCGCTTGTCGAGTTCGTCGGGGACCTTGTAGACCTTTTTCTCCAGCGACTTGTAATTCTTTACCATGTACTCGACCGAGAGCGCCTGATCGGCAAAGCTCATGTCCATCACCGACGCGGGATGGCCCTCTGCCGCGGCCAGATTGATCAGCCGTCCTTCGCCCAGCAGATTGATCTTGCGCCCGTCTTTCAACGAGTACTCGTCGACAAACGTCCGCGTCGTCCGCTTCGACGATGACATCTTCTCGAGCGCCGGAATGTCGATCTCCACGTTGAAGTGTCCGGAATTCGAAATGATCGCGCTATCTTTCATCAAGTCGAAATGCTCCTTGGTCAGCACGCTCTTGTTGCCCGTGACCGTGCAGAACACGTCGCCCAGCTTCGCCGCTTCCGTCATCGACATCACACGGAAGCCGTCCATCACCGCCTCCAGCGCCTTCGTTGGATCGACTTCCGTGACGATCACTTCCGCCCCGGCGCCGCGCGCGCGGCTTGCCAGTCCGCGCCCGCACCAGCCGTAGCCGGCCACCACAAATTTCGATCCCGCCAGCAAGAAGTTCGTCGCCCGAATAATTCCGTCGATCGTCGACTGCCCGGTGCCGTAACGGTTGTCGAACAGATGCTTGGTATCGGCATCATTCACCGCGACGATAGGAAACTTCAGCACGCCTTCCTTCGCCATTGCCCGTAGCCGGATCACGCCCGTCGTGGTCTCTTCCGTCCCGCCGAGCACGCCGTCCAGATTGTCCGTGCGCTTGGTATGCAGAATCGTCACCAGGTCCGCGCCGTCGTCCATCGTGATGTGCGGCTTGTGATCGATCGCGGCCAGGATGTGGTTGTAGTACGTGTCATTGTCCTCGCCCTTGATCGCGTAAACCGGAATGCCCTGATCGCGCACCAGGCTCGCCGAAACATCGTCCTGGGTCGAGAGCGGATTCGACGCGCACAGCACCACGTCCGCTCCTCCATCGCGCAAACAAATCGCCAGGTTCGCCGTCTCCGCCGTCACGTGCAGGCAAGCCGAGATTCGAATCCCCTTCAGGGGCTGGTTCTTGATGAATTCTTTGCGGATGATCTGCAGCACCTTCATCGCCTGGTTCGCCCACTCAATGCGCTTCTTGCCCAGTTCCGCCAGCTCCAAACTTTTCACGTCGTAATTAATCTGTGCCGCTGTTGACATACGCCTCCTGTGGCGCCTTCATACTGAGAAATTGATGTTGGTTGCGTCCGTATTCGTTGGGAGAGTAACGTTGATTGCCCCGGTTCAGTGTCAGAATACACGATCCGGAACCAAGTTCGGCATGCCCAAATACTCTTAAGTGAGTAAGCCTTTCGGCCTACCTTCCCGGTTGCACTTTGGTTAGCCCAATGCTTTTGGTTAGCCTAACACTTTTGGTTAGCCTAACGATTTTGGGTGGCGCAACGCTTCCAGCGCTGCGAATCAATGCCTACGGTGATTTGAGGGTTTTAGCCCCTGAAGGGCAACCTATTTGCGCGCACCAGCCGGCTCCCGCACACCTGCCTCGCTGGCCAACTTCGCCGCCTTGTCGGTTTTTTCCCAAGTGAAGTCCGGATCATTACGGCCAAAATGCCCGTACGCCGCCGTCTTTTTATAAATCGGACGACGCAAATCCAATGACTCGATAATCCCGCGCGGAGTCAGCTTGAAATGCGCACGAATCAGATCCGGAATAATCTCGGGATCCACTTTCTCCGTCCCAAACATATCCACTCGCACACTCACCGGATCGGCCACGCCAATGGCGTAAGCGAGCTGCACTTCGCACCGGTCCGCCAGTTTCCCAGCTACAATATTTTTGGCGATGTACCGCGCCATATAAGCCGCCGATCGGTCCACTTTCGTCGGATCCTTCCCGCTGAACGCGCCTCCACCATGTCGGCCCATGCCGCCGTAGGTGTCCACAATGATTTTCCGGCCCGTCAGTCCGGTGTCTCCCATCGGCCCGCCAATCACAAACCGTCCCGTGGGATTGATGTGGTACTTCGTGTCTTCATCGAGCAGTTGCGCCGGAACTACCGCCTGGATCACATGCTTCAAAATTCCAGCGCGCAGTTCATCGTTGGTCACGGTCTCCGCATGCTGCGTGGAAATAACCACGGCGTCGACGCGCCGCACTTTCCCCTTCGCATCGTACTCAACCGTCACCTGCGATTTTCCATCCGGACGAAGAAATGGCAACGTCCCACTCTTCCGCACCTGCGCCAATCGCATGGTCAACTTGTGCGCCAGTGAAATCGGAGTCGGCATCAACTCCTCGTTCTCATTGCACGCATACCCAAACATCATTCCCTGGTCGCCGGCGCCACCGGTATCGACGCCCATGGCGATATCGCCGGATTGTTTGTTGATGCTGGAGATGACGGCGCAGGTGTTGCAGTCGAAGCCGTGGAGGGCATTGTCGTAGCCGATGCTTTGCACGGTGCCACGAACCACTTGTTGAAAGTCGACGTAAGCTTTGGTGGTGATTTCTCCGGCGATCACGACGAGGCCGGTCGCGGTGAGAGTTTCGCAGGCGACGCGGCTGGCGGAATCTTCGGTAAGGCAGGCGTCGAGGATGGCATCGGAAATCTGGTCGGCGATCTTATCGGGATGGCCTTCGGTTACGGATTCGGACGTAAATAGAATAGGGTTCTTTGTTGCGGCCAAGATTTTGTTCTCCTTAGATAGCTGCTTCGGACTTAACTTGTGGCGAGAGCCGCGGGCCCTTCGGCGAGCTTCGCTCGCTTAGGGCAGGCTAGGCGCGCGGTCGCGACGGTGATACAAAAGAATGACCAAAAAAGTATTCCTTCAAGAGGCTACCAGAGGCTTTGCGAGCGCGCAATGGGTTTTACGTTAACTGCTTTGTGATGAATTCAATAGAAGAATATGCACGCTGGATGGAACGATACTGGCGTTCAGTGGCGATAGCAGGTCCTTACGACCCTCCAAATCAGTTTGTGGGATCTCCCAAAGAGCTTCTTCGGACGAATACTTCTGCGCAGCGACTAGGCGGTGGCGGGAACATCTGAAAGTAAGTCTCACCATTGATCAGCGCCTGGGCCGCAGCGAAAATTGCGGGAAGGTCGGCCTTGGCGACCAGGCCTTAACCCCGGCTTTCCTGGCCTCTTGTTCAAGTTGCTTCGAGGGATCGATGGTGACCATCAGAATAGGTGCGCCCGGATGCTGCTCGGATAACTGCCGGGAGGCTTCCAGGCCGTCCATTTCAGGCATAACGAAATCCATGACGGTAAGGTGGGGGGCATTTTCATTCCACTTTTCCAGTGCGCGGCGTCCATCTTCAGCCTCACCCCCGACCACCCATTCCTGCTGCTTTTCGAGCAGGGCGCGAAGGTGGGAGCGCATCATGGCGTTGTCATCGACCAAGAAAATACGAACCACGATTCTCCCTTCATAGGCGAAAAATTCACCGTAGCGGACGCCGATGGATTCAAACTGCCGCGTCGGCCAAAAGTTAGCTATACAGCGGGAACCCGATGTCGGGAAAGGTTTTCCGAGCGCGCCCTCAAGTTTGAGTGGCAGAGACTCAGGCTAGGAGGCAACTTTTATCCGTGGACGCTGATTCTTGAAAACGACAGCACGGCGCGCGATGAGATGGGATGTCCCATCGACATAGCGGGACGGAACGTGGTGAAGATGAGCATCCGTTTCACTTGCGGCAAAAGTTCCTGAGAGGCGCCAGGATCGGAGAGAATCTTGTAATCTTCAACCCGACCGCGCGAGTCGACGTAAGCTTCGATAACGAGCGACTCTGCGTTGATGGAACTCATGGTACCGAAGGAACTCTGCTGGAGTTCTGGACCAGTGTTCAAGACCAGCGGGACATCTTCGTTATTTGCCTGCAACTGTCCTGGGATCGCGAGGATAGCGGCAACCAGGCCAAAGATGAGGATGGCGCAGGCCAGTCCCGCAGTCGCCGGCACCATAAATGCTTCCAAGCTGTTTTCCAGGCGCACGCGCAATCCTTCAAAGCGAGCGCGGCGAGTCTGGGCGGCTTCCCGCGAAATAGCGAGGCGCAACTTCAGGCCCAGATCAGAGGGAACCTCGGGACGACCGCTGCTGGTGAGCAATTGCTGCGTCTTGCGCAGCAAAGTGTATTCGCGCGAGCAGGCGGGGCAGGCCTCAAGATGTTCGCGCAGAGCGCGCATCTCAGTGCCGGTAACGGCACCATCGAGATAGGGCGAGAACAGTTCGGTCGCCTTGTCGCAACTCAACATTGAGTTCGTCAACCCTGAATTCGTTGATCCGGACGTCATGGATCCGGACTTCATAGCCATGTACTTCATGGCGTCACCTCGACCCTTCTACCCCCTCCAGCAACCCGTCGCCGCGAATCGGCGGCGTCCTCTTCTCGTTCCTCAGGCAGGGTGAGCCCCAGTTCATCCCCTACCTCGCGGACATACGGCGCCAGCCGCTTTTTCAAGGCCTGCCGTCCGCGCGTCAATCTCGATTTCACTGTTCCCAGAGAGATCTGCAAAATCTCCGCGATCTCTTCATACGACATTTCTTCCAGGTCGCGCAGAATCAGCGTGGTGCGATAAGGTTCCGCGACCCGGCGTAATTCCGCATCCACCCGCTGCCGCAATTCGCGCTGCACCACGTTGTCGAAGGGCGACTCGTGGTGATCGGTGAGAGCCGTGAGCATGGCTTCATCCGTGTTTGCCATGCCTTCCGATTCCGCCGGCTCAATGGAAGTCTCATGCGCCTTGTGCCGGAACCACCAACGTTTGCGGTTCGCAGCCTCGTGCAAGGCGATGCGGTAAATCCACGTCTTCAGGCTGGATTCGCCGTGAAA
>Ga0187883_10000474_pt1 | contig 25016 bp, 26 predicted proteins | sample June2016WEW_20_1_2_FD_132966 | JGI IMG/M metagenome (GOLD analysis project Ga0187883, IMG submission 132966) | Peatland microbial communities from SPRUCE experiment site at the Marcell Experimental Forest, Minnesota, USA - June2016WEW_20_10 | ecosystem: Environmental > Terrestrial > Soil >...
CCCCGCGAGCGCCGGCCGCCCGCCTGAGGGCCGCCCCGCGAGCCCCGGCCAGCTCCAGTCCATGCCACGCCATGCCATGCCGTGCCGTGCCGTGCCGTGCAGGGCAGCGCAGCGCAGCGCAGCGCAGCGCTCAGGGTGGTGGTCAGTAGGCTGGCGATATGCGCGTAGTGATTGCCGGGGGGCATGGGAAGATTGCACTTCTTCTGGCGCGGCTCCTCGCCGGGCGCGGTGACCAGGCCGTGGGGCTGATCAGGAACCCGGCCCAGGCAGCCGACGTCCAGAAGGCCGGTGCCGAAGCTGTCGTCTGCGATCTGGAGACGGCTTCCATCGATGACGTCGCGGCCCTGCTGTCCGGGGCGGACGCGGTGGTGTTCGCGGCGGGTGCTGGCCCGGGCAGTGGCGTGCCCCGCAAGGACTCCGTCGACCGGGGCGCCTCCGTGCTGATGGCCGCCGCGGCCGGGCGGGCCGGGGTACGCCGGTTCGTGCAGGTCTCCTCGATGGGCGCCGGCCAGCCGCCCAGCCCTGACCGTGATGAGGTCTGGGCCGCCTACATGAACGCGAAGACGGCCGCCGAGGACGATCTGCGTTCCCGGGACCTGGACTGGACCATCCTGCGGCCCGGCGGCCTCACCGATGCCCAGCCTGCCGGCCGGGTCCAGCTCGGGGCGCCGCCGGTTCCCCGCGGGACCATTCCCCGCGCCGACGTCGCCGCGGTCATCGCGGCCCTGCTCCACAATCCCGGCGGGCGGCGCCAGACGCTTGAACTGGTCGGCGGGGACACTCCCGTGGACGAGTCCGTCCTTAGCATTTCCTGAGCCCGGCGCCCCGGCAGCATCTTCGCGGCGCTGGGGTTGACCGCTGCGGCCGTTTGAGAGTTCAGCCGGCCGGTGCCACGCTGAGCGCGGTGGAGCGCTCGTGCGCCATCGGTCTTCCGAGGGGAGCGATCATGGGAGCGACCCGGCGGAATGGCGTGCGCGGCGGCGACGCGCAGGCGCGCAGCGGGCCGATGAGCGGCCGGACGGTGCTCGTCACCGGGGGCACCGGGGGCATCGGCAGGGCGACCGCCCTGGGCCTGGCCAGGATGGGCGCGCACCTCGCGATCACCGGCCGGGACCGCGGGCGCGCCGAGGAGGCAGCCCGCGAGATCGGGGCAGCCGGCGGCGGGCAGGCCGACGTTTTCGTGGGGGACCTGTCCTCGCAGGCGGAGGTCCGGCGGCTGGCGGACGAGGTGCTCGAGCGCCTGCCCCGGATCGATGTGCTGGTCAACAACGCCGGGGGCTATTGGAACACCCGGCATGTCACCGCGGACGGGCTCGAGCGCACCTTCGCCTTGAACCATCTCGCCCCGTTCCTGCTCACCCACCTGCTGCTCAGGCGGCTGGAGCAGAGCGCGCCGGCCCGGGTGATCACGGTCTCCTCCAACGTGCAGGCCATGGGACGGATCGACTTCGGCGACCTCCAGGGGGAGCGCTCCTATTCCGGCGCCCGGGCTTACAGCCAGTCCAAGCTGGCTAATATCCTGTTCACCTACGAGCAGGCGAGGAGGCTGCCGGCTACCTCCGTCACCGCCAACGCGCTGCATCCCGGCGTGGTGCGCACCTCCTTCGGGGCCGAGGATCCCGGCAGCACGCAGCGCCTGTTCACCCCGGTCATGCGGCCGTTCATGAAGTCCCCGGCCCAGGGGGCCGCGACGTCCATCCAGGTGGCCTCTGACCCCGGTCTGAGCCAAGTGACGGGTCGCTACTTCGCCGGCGGCAAACTCAGGAAATCGGCCGAGCGGAGTTACGACGAGGCCGTTGCGGCGCGGCTGTGGCAGGTCAGTGCGGGCCTCACCGGCCTGGGCCCGCCCGGGCACTGAGAAATCTGGGTGGTCCGGGGAAATGTCGGAGTCCTCGGGCATCGTAGGCGGGAATGACCGCGGAGGGAGAGACAGATGATCGGTGAATTGCAGTCGACAGTGCTGGACTGCCGCGACCCGCAGGCCCTGGCCCGTTTCTACTCCGAGCTTCTCGGCTGGCCGGTGGTCGGGGTGGACGGGGACTGGGTCGATATCGGTGACGGCCAGGGCCGGCGGCTGAGCTTCCAGCACGCTCCTGCCCACCAGCCGCCACGCTGGCCTGACCCGGGGTTCCCCCAGCAGGTCCACCTGGACATCACCGTCCAGGACATCGACGAGGCCGAGGGCAAGGTGCTGGCGCTCGGGGCGACCCTCCTGTCCAGCACCGAACCCGGCTTCCGGGTGTACGCCGACCCGGCGGGCCACCCCTTCTGCCTCTGCCGGGCGTAAGGTGGTGCCCTGCGCCCAGGACAGGTAGCGTCCGCGCCGCGTGCTCGTCCTAGGAGGCGGGCTGGCGGGGCGGGGCAGGCTGCCCCGGCGGGGACGGCCGCCCGCCGATGAAGTCCTCCCAGTCGGTCTGGACCGGCGTCCACCGGCGGTCGAAGTCGGCGGCCCGGCGAGTAGCCCGCTCCAGCCGCTCGCCGTGGTAGCGGCGCCGGGCCCAGATCGACTTAGGCCGGGCCAGCCTCACTCCGCCGATCCAGGCGACCGGCGGCAGGAACAGGCCGAACAGCGCGCAGCGGTATTTGCCCTTCAGGGCGCAGGTCACCGCGAACACGCCGTTGATCAGGAGGAGGACGGTGGCGCTCAGCCGGACCGACCGCTCGACCCCGCTGGCGCCCTGGATGCCGAAGGGGCTGAAGCCCACCAGAGCCAGGCCGAGGCAGGCGGCCGTCAGCGTCACCGCCTCCACGGAGAGCTGGCCCTCGCCGTTCCAGTAGACGTCCTGCAGATGCAGGATCAGCGCGAACTCGTCCAGGACCAGGGACATGCCCATCCCGGTGACCACGCCGGCGAACGCGAGCCAGCCCAGCGAGCCGGGACCGCCGATCGCGGTCAGCGCGCCGACGATCAAGAGGATCAGGCCGGGAACCGCGTGATGGATGTGCGTCCCGGAGGCCGTGATGTTCCTGAACGGGCCGCGGCCATCGCGGATAAGCCGGGTGATCGTGCGCGTGGACACGAAGGTCAGGACGAAAGCCAGCAAGCACAAGCCGAGCGGCAGTCTTCCGGCCGCAATCACGTCACGATGCCACCACGAGCCCATGCCCTGATGTTCGCAGAATCACGGGGGCGCCGGGCTGGGGCGCAGGCAGCCGGCGACGTTGGCCGGGGAAGCGCCCCGGGACTGTGCTCCGCGGTGAGCCGCGGGATGGCGGATGGCTGGCATCCTAAAGTCATGCAGAGCAGGGATGCGGGGGCGAGCGGCCGCGCGGGCCACTTCCACCTGGCCGGGGTATCCGCATGTCGCTGACATTGCTGGACTGGCGCCGCCGGGTCGCCCGGCTGTACGCGGAGGTCCGCAGCGAGCCGGACACCGTGGCCGCCCATGATCATTGGCGCAGGACCCGTGATGACCTGCTCCGCACCCATCCGGATTCGCCTGTCCCGCGGGACAGGCGCCAGCACTTCCCGGGCGCGCCGGTGGCGCCCTACGATCCGCGGCTGCGCTTCGAGGTCACCATCGACACTGATGTGCCACCCAGGCACATGGAGATCACCACGGGTTCCGACGGGGTCGTCCTTTTCGACCGCATCGGATGTGCGCACCTGCCCGGAGGTGGTGATGCCGGAGGTGCTGATGCCGGAGGTGCTGACCTGGATGTCTGGTGGCTGGCTTCCTACGGCGGCGGGGTCTTCGTCCCGGTGAAGGACGCGACGTCAGGGACGGCAACCTACGGCGGCGGCCGGTACCTCATCGACACGGTCAAGGGCGCAGATCTTGGCGGCGACGAGGGGCGGCTGATCCTCGACTTCAACTTCGCGTACAACCCGTCGTGCGCCTACGACCCGGCCTGGGTCTGCCCGCTGGCTCCGGCAGGTAACACGCTCAGGCGATCACTACTGGCGGGGGAGCTCGTGCCGCAGCCCGAGGCCTTCGGGTCCTAGGACAAGGAAGGGTGGTAGCCAGCCTCCAGGCACTGGTGATTCCGCCGCCGGATCGTGTAATTGGCGGGCGGCGGGTGACCCGTTTCATGCTGGTCAGGCGCGGGGGCGGGTAGGTTGCCGGGGTGAGCTTCGATGTCAGCGCGGATGCCTATATGCGGTTCATGGGCCAGTACTCGGAGCCGCTGGCGGTGCGGTTTGCTGATCTTCCCGGGATCCGGCCGGGGCTGCGGGTGCTGGATGTGGGCTGCGGGCCTGGCGCGCTCACGGCTGAACTGGTGAGCCGGGCGGCCGTGGTGAGCGCGGTGGAACCATCAGCGTCGTTCGCCACCGCGGTACGGGCGCGGCTGCCTGGGCTGGACGTCCGGCAGTGCGCGGCCGAGGATCTGCCGTTCGCCGATGACACCTTCGATGTCGTGATGGCGCAGCTCGTCGTTCATTTCATGGCTGATCCAGTGCTGGGACTGCGGGAGATGGCCCGGGTCACCCGCCCCGGCGGGGTGGCCTGCGCGTGCGTGTGGGATCACGCAGGCGGCCGCGGCCCGCTGGCGGCGTTCTGGTCCGCGGTTCGCGAGACGGATCCGGCGGCCCGCGACGAGTCTGGGCTGGCCGGTGTCCGTGAGGGCGATCTGGCCAGGCTGTTCGCAGCGGCCGGGTTCGGCGGAACGCAGGTCACCACGCTGACCGTCCGGGTCCGCCACGCGAGCTTCGAGCAGTGGTGGGAGCCGTTCACGCTCGGCGTCGGCCCGGCCGGGGCGTATGTGGCGTCCCTGTCCCCGGACCGCCGGTCCGCGCTGCGTGACCAGTGCCGGCGCCTGCTGCCCGCAGGCCCGGTCGAGATCAGCGCTGCCGCCTGGGCCGCGACCGGCCGCGCCTGAGCAGCCGGCCCGCCACGCCGCCGCCCGGGCCGGGCAACCCAGTTCGGGATCGACTCCGGTTGGCGCCTGACGGGCCGGACCAGCCGAGAAACGTCACGCAGCTCCTCAGGTGCATCGGCGGCGATCGGCGGCTTCGAATCCGTCAGACCTTCCGTGGTCCCTAATGAGCTCACAGTCACCATCGCTCCCGGCCACCCGCGCGAGAAAGCCGTGAACCGGGGCGGGGTCATCGCCGTGTACGGAACCGGAGGGCATCACTGGGAACTGACCACGCAGGGGGACGGCATGGCTGAACAGCAGGTGGTGGACTGGGCGGGCTCGGACCGGCCCGGGGTGCGGGCGGGAGCCGCGCCGGAGATGGCGGTCCGGATGGTGGGGGCGCTGCTGGCGCTGGCCATCGCGGCCGTGCACGTGGCCGATCAGGGCGGGATCACCAGCTTCACGTCGCCGGACTGGATCGGCTGGAGCTACCGGCTCATCGAGGTGGGCGGCGTGCTCACCGCGGTGACGCTGCTCCTCCCGTGGTCGGCCTGGCTGGGGTGGGCGGCAGCCCTGCTGCTCGGTGCGGGGCCGTTCATCGCCTACGCCTTGTCCCGGTCGGTGGGGCTTCCGGGTGATTCCGGTGACGTCGGCAACTGGGGCTACTGGGTCGGCACCGTGTCGCTGGTCGTCGAGGCCGCGCTGATCGTGCTCGGCATCACGATGCTCATGGCTTACCGGCAGCGTTCCGGCAACCGGCTGGTCGTCGGCCGGCTGGGCCAGTTCCGGTAGACAGGACCACGCGGGTAACGCCCCGCCGGGATCCCCGGCCGGGCGTCGCGCGTGCCAGAATCTTAAGACGTGACAACACAGCCGGTAAGCCGCCGTACTACCGCCCGGGACGTAGCCGAGCGGGCCGGCTGCTCGGCGTCGACCGTGTCACTCGTGTTCACCGGCAAGGACGCCGGCCGGGTCAGCCCGCAGTTGCGCGGCCTCATCCTCGCGGCCGCGGCGGACCTCGGCTACCGGGTCAACTCCACGGCCAGTGCCCTGGCCCGCGGGCAGCTCGAATCGATCGGGCTAGTCGGCCCCGACCCCACGAACCCGTTCTTCTCCATGGTCCTGGAGGGGCTGACCCGGAACCTGGACCGCGCCTTCTCGCTGACGGTGCTGATGCCGGAGGGCGGTGAGAACTACAGCCTCGCCACCGTGCAGCGGGCCCTGGCCGGCAACCTTGCCGGGCTGATCCTGGCCAGCCCGGGCACCGAGTTCCTGGAGAGCTTCGTGCCCACCTGCCCGACCGTGATCCTTGACGCCGGCGGGAAGGCGGGGGCGATGCCCAGCGTCGATCTCGACCTGCACAGCGCCGTACGCGAGCTGTCCGGGTACCTGGCCTCGCTCGGGCACCACCGGGTCGCCTACGTCGGGGTCAGCCGGGAGAAGAAGGTCTCCCTGCAGTACCGCCGGGAGGAACTCCAGGCGGGCCTGCTGGAGCACGGCGCCGGCCTGGCCGTGGACGACCTGTTACTCGAGGGCATGACGATCGGGGACGCCTTCGAGGGCTTCCAGCGCATCTGGCCGGCCTGGTCCGCGGCGGGCGTAACCGCCGTGGTGTGCGGGGACGACCTGCACGCCTACGGGGTGCTGAAGGCGGCCCGGCCGCTGGGCCTGGACATCCCGGGTGACCTGTCGCTGGTGGGCTTCAACGACCTGCCATACTCCGAGCTGACCGCACCGGCGCTGAGCACCGTGAACCTGTTCGCCACCCGGCTCGGCACGGAAGCGGCGGCGCTCCTGGGCGCGTACATCCGTACCGGGCGCGCGCCCCGCAGCAAGGTGCTGCCCAGCGCCCTCGTCATCCGCGAGTCCGGCGGTCCCGTCCGCCGCGGCGGGCCGCGGGCCGGCCGCTGACCGGGAGCGTGCTCGCCGCCCGGCCCGGTCCGGGTGAATTCGGCAGCGATCCTGCCCACGCCACCGGCCGGATGCCCGGGCGGGGCCCTTGGTCCCTAGCCCCCGGCAGGGCGGCGTGCGTACGGTGCGCCCATGGCGGTGATGAGTGAGCGCCAGTTGAAGGACGGGCGGACGGTCTGGCTGCGCACCGCGGGCGTGGCGGACGTCCCGGCCATCGCCCGGCTTTTCACCGATCTCTCGCCGACCGCCTTCCGCAGCCGGTTCCAGGCCGGCCAGCCCACCCCCGCCCTGGTCACGCGACTGGCTGGCGTCACCGAGCCCGCGGGCACGGTCTGCGTGGTGGCGGGCGCGGTTACGCGCGAGGTGGCGGGCGCGGCGGCGGAACCCGGGCGGCTCATCGCAGAGGCCCGGTACGTGCCGCTGGGGGAGGGCACGGCCGAGCTGGCCCTGACCGTCGCGGACGACTACCAGCGGGCGGGCCTGGGCCGGATCCTCCTAGGAGAGCTGGCAGAGCGGACCCCGGCCTCCCGGATCGAGCGGCTGCGGGCCATCGTCAGCCTCAGCAACCCCGCCATGCTGCACCTGCTCGCACGGTACGGGTGGGTGCTCGCTGAGCCTACCGACGACTGTTCCATGGCCTGCCTGGAGATTTCCGCGACGGGCGGGATGCCGGGCTGGCCCGTGGGCGGCACGGGCCGGCGCGTCCTGGTGGAACAGCGGGGCTGGTTCGAGAACGGGCAGGTCGCCGGGCTCAGGGCGGCCGGTGACGACGTGCGGCAGTGTCATGGCCCGGGACGGGGGGCGGGGTGGGCCTGCCCGCTTGTGACCTCCGGCCAGTGCAGGCTCGCCGAGGAGGCGGACGTCATCGTGTCCCTTCTGCCGGCGGACGACGAAGACTGCGCGGCCGTGCTCGACGCGCACCGGCAGCGCTGGCCGGGACGCCTGGCCCCGTGAGCTGGCCAGCTGGGTGAGCTGGCCAGCTGGGTGAGCCGGCCGGACCCGGTCGTGGCACCCTTGACCGGGGCCCGTTCACGAGGCCCGGGGATGGGAGTCACCATGGATCTTGGACTGCGCGGCCACCGCGCGCTGATCACCGGCGGGAGCAGGGGTATCGGCTTCGCGGCAGCCGACGCGCTGGCCGCCGAGGGAGTCGCGGTCGGTCTCGTGGCCCGGGACGCCAAGGGCCTGGCCGCCGCGGCCGGGCGCCTGGCGGACCGGGGGACACCCGTAGCCACCACCGCGGCGGACGTCACGGACATCGAGGCGCTCAACCGTGCGGTGGAGGAGATCGCGGCGGCGCTGGGCGGTCTCGACCTCCTCGTCGCCAACGCGGGCGGAACGGTCGGCAGCGGCAACCTGAAAAGCGCCGCACCGGGTGACTTCACCGCGACGTTCGCGCTCAACGCCGGGCACGCCGCTGAACTGATCCGGGCCGGGCTGCCCCATCTGCGCAACGCAGGCGGGGGGGCCGTCGTGATCGTGTCCTCGATCACCGGCCTGCGTCCCGCACCGCGCACCGCCTACGCGGCGGCCAAGGCGGCCGAGATCCAGCTCGCCGCGACCGCCGCCCAGGAGCTGGCCTCTGACCACATCCGGGTGAACGCGGTCAGCCCGGGCTCCATCATGTTCCCCGGGGGCTCCTGGGAGACCTTCCAGAAGGAGAACCCCCGGGAGTTCGCTACCTTCCTCCGCACCCAGTTCCCGTCCGGCCGGCTGGGGAGACTGCCCGAGGTCGCGGACGTGATAACGTTCCTGCTCTCCCCGCGGGCCTCGTGGGTGACGGGCTCGAACGTCGTGGTGGACGGCGGCCAGCGCTACCCGAGCGCCCGCCGCTTCGACTGAGCTCCCGTCCCCAGAGCCGGCCCGTCGTGGCGCGGGCCGGCAGCTCAGCCGGCCGCGCCGGTGGCGCCGCTGTGCTGCAGGATGATCAGGAATTCAGCTACGCCGTTGCCGGCCAGGGAGCCCAGGAAGCCAAGCCCCCGGGGTTCCCGGATACGCCACCGGGAGAAGGCCACCGGGATGGACCCGGCGGCCTGCAGCGCTGCCCCGTCCCGGCGGGCGGACAGGGTGAAAGTCACCGGGCGCGAGATCTGGTGCATGGCGAGCTGCCCGGTGGCGGTCAGGGTGACGGCCGAGCCGCCTGCGAAGGTGGCGCCGAGGGTGACGGGCCGGGTGAGGGTGAACGTCGCGACCGGATCGCGCCGAGTGCCGAGGCTCGCGGCGAATTGCGGCTGCGCCTTCCCGTTGATCTTCATCGTCGTCAGGCGGACGCGCAGGGTCGCGCTGAGCAGCCGGTCGCCCGAGATGAGCAGCGTGCCGCGGATGCCGTCCGTCCGGCCGACCACCACGTTGCTGAACCCCATGGCGTTCTCGGGGACGCGGAAACCCGCCCGGGACCCGGTGGCCACGGTCCAGCGGCCGGTGAGCGGGTCGGCCGGCGCGCTGGCCCGGCCCGCGGGCAGCGCCAGCGGGGGCAGGGCGGACTGGAGCTTGACGAAGAGCCCGGTCGCCAGGACGGCGAGGACCACGAGCAGGCCAGCGCCCGCGAGGATCCATCGCCACCAGTGACGCTTCCGCGGCGCGGCGCGGGGCCGGGCGGTCGCATCGCCCCGGCCACCCCGGTACATGACACGCAGGCTGTCGTCTGAGAAGAACACGCTCATCAGTCCTCCGTCCGTCCGCGAGCCCTGCCCTCGGGCCGGCCCGGGCCTCTTCAATCTGGATAAGCAGGTATAGAATGCCAAGTATCAAACTTGAGACATAGAGTCCTAAGTCCTAAGGGGTGAGCAGGTCCCCAAAAGAGGTGAAGCCTGATGAACTACCCGCAGGCGCCCACGGGCCTGGCGCGCCGGGGGCGGCGGCTGTCGGATCACGAGACTGAGCAGCGGATGCTCCGCGCCGCCCTGGCCATGGTGCGGCGGACCGGCCTCACGGTGAGCCTGGACCACATCAGCCTGGAAGACGTGATCCGGGATGCGGACGTGTCGCGGAGCGCCGTCTACCGCCACTGGCCCTACAAAGACCTGTTCTTCAGCGACCTGGTCCGGGAACTGGCCCGGACCGCGACTCCGACGATCGTTGACGACGAGGTGGCGATGATCCGGGAGATCGTGGCCGACCGCCTGGACTGGCTCGAGACCCCCGAACTCCGGCACAGCCTGGTCGTCGAGCTGTTCCGCCGGCTGGCGCTGCTGGACTTCGACACCCTCTACGGCTCGGCGGGCTGGCGGACCTACATCGCGCTGCATGCGACGTTCATGAGCTTGGCCGACGGCGACCTGCGTGACCAGGTGCAGGCGGCCCTCGCCGAGTCCGAGCGGGCGCATCTGGCCCGGATCGCGGCAGCCTGGCAACAGCTGGCGGAGCTGTTCGGCTACCGGCTGCAGCCCGAGGCCGGGGCCACTTTCGACACGCTCGCCCCGCTGCTCAGCGCCACCATGCGCGGGCTGGTCATCATGGCCCTGTCCATGCCCGAGATCGCCACGCAGCGCACGGAGGCGAGCCCGTTCGGGGCCGCCGCCCGGGAGGAGTGGTCCCTGCCGGCCATCGGCCTGGCCAGCATCGCGTCCGCGTTGCTCGAGCCCGATCCGGGCGTTATCTGGGACGAGCCGCGGCTGGCCGCGGTCCGCCAGTCTCTCGCTGCGCTCGCGCCGGACGCTTAGCCTCGCCCGCGCGTGACGTGCAGGCTTTCCCGGCGCGGCCGCCAGTGCTACCGGGAGGAGCGGGCCAGCAGGCCGGCGATCAGCACCTCGAGCACTTCACGCAGGGTCGGGGTGAAGTCGGTCCGCATGACGGCCAGCGCGGGATCGGCCTCGTAGGCCGCAAGCACGGCCGCTGACGGCTGCGCGTGCGCCCACAAAGCGCCAGCCACCAGCACCGCTCCGGCGGCGAGCCGCTCCGTGTCCTGCTCGCCGAGCTCGCCCAGATAGGGGCGGACGAGCCGGCCGAGCCGGGTCACGTCCGCTAGCGCCGCCCGCTTGTACGTCGCGGCCACCTGCGGGGAGACGTTCCGCTCCAGCACGGCACCCTGGGCGCTGAGCAGGTCGCACAGCACGGGCCGGGCCGCCAGCGACGCCGCCAGCGCGGCGGCCAGCTGATCGCCCCGCTCGGCCGGGGGCGCGGCGGCGTCGATCGCGCCGCCGAGGTCCGCCTCAAGCCCGGTCAGCCATTCCTGCCACGCCGAATCCAGCAGTTCCAGCAGCACGGCCTCGCGGGATTCGAAGTAACGCAGCACGTTCGACTTGGCCAGGCCCACCCGCCGGCTGAGCTCGTTGAGCGTCACCTGAGCCACCGGCATCTCGGCCAGCATTCCCGCGGCAGCACCGAGGATCGCCCGGCGGCGCACCGCCCGCTGCTCCTCGCTTCGCGCACGCTGGAAGGTGGTCATGGCCATATTTTACAGACCGGCGGTCCCTTGTGTACAGACCAACGGTCTGCTAAGTTCGTGAATAACAGACCGATGGTCTGTCAGAGGCTGGGAAGGAAACGTCATCATGTACACGGTCCCGGATCAGGCCGGCAAGCGAGTCATCGTCACCGGTGCCAACAGTGGCACCGGCAAGGAGGCGGCGCGGCGGCTCGCCGACGCGGGCGCCCACGTCATCATGGCCGTCCGCACGGTGGCCAAGGGCGAGCAGGCCCGGGCCGAGATCCTGGCCGGTCATCCGCGCGCGCGGCTCGAGGTGCGCCGCATCGACCTGGCCGACCTGGCGTCGGTCCGGGAGTTCAGTGACGGGCTCCTCGCCGACGGCTCGCCCATCGACGTCCTGATCAATAACGCCGGCGTGATGGCGCCGCCGACCCGGATGACCACCGCCGACGGCTTCGAGCTGCAGTTCGGCAGCAACTTCCTGGGTCCGTTCGCGCTGACCGTCCGGCTGCTCCCGCTGGTGCTCGCCGCCCCGGCGCCACGGGTGGTCACGATGAGCAGCGGCGTGGTCAGCTATGGCCGGATTCGCTTCGATGACCTGCAATGGGAGCACCGATACCGCCCCAATCTCGCCTATGCGCAATCGAAGCTCGCGGACCTGATGATGAGCCTGCGGCTCGCCTCAGTCGCGGTCGAACGCGACTGGGATCTGACGAGCGCCGCGGCGCACCCCGGGTTCACCCGCACGAACCTGCAGACCGCGGGGGCCAGCCTGGGCCGCGACAAGCCGAAGCGGACGGTGTTCAACAGCATGCGGTTCCTCCCGTCGCAGGAGGTCGGGCCCGGCACGGAACCGTTGCTGTACGCCGCCACCAGCCCATCCGCCGTGTCTGGCGGGTACTACGGCCCGGGCGGCAGTTTCGGGCTGGTCGGCTCCACCACCTTCGTCCGGCCCCCGCGCCGGGCCCGCGACGCTGCGGCCGCCGCCCGGCTGTGGGCCGAGGCTGAGCGCCTTGCCGGCGTGCACCTGCCGGCCGCCGCCGCCCGTTCCTGATCAGCCGTCCGGTCACGACAGGCGCGTAACCACGGGACATAGCTCTTTAGTCCCGCTCTGAGCGGGTAGCAGGGGATACATGAGCACCGAGACCCCGGCGTCCGTACCGACGGCGGCGCCGGGCACCGAGCGGCCGCGGCGGTACCGCCCCAAGCTCCGCTATGAGCTGATCGGCTGCGGATTGCACGGCCATGAACTTCTCGGCACGGACGCATCCGAGCTGCGCCCCGAGGACCAGCTCTTCGCCCGGGAATCGGGCGGCCTGCGCTGGTACCGCTGCCTGCGCTGCGACTCCTGGGTGGTGCTGAGCCCACCTGGCCAGCCGGCCCGGCGGCACCCGCCGTCCCGGGATGAGGTCACCCTCCCGCTACGAGGCCGGCCACTGCGCGACCGCTACGTCCTGCGGCTGATCGCCATTGACCGGATTCTGCACTTCCTGGTCCTGTCCGCGCTCGCCGCCGCCGTGTTCCTGTTCGCCGGCCACAAGGCCGCGCTGAACGCGGACTTCACCCGGATTCTCCACGATCTGCAGGGGGGCCTCGGCGGCCCGATGGCCTCCAGCCGCCACGGCGTCGTGCACGATCTGCAGAGACTGTTCGCAGTCAGCATCAGGAACCTGTACGTCCTCGGGGTCGCCATCGCCGCGTACGCCGTCGTTCAGGGAGTTGAAGCTATCGGGCTGTGGCTGGGCCGCCGCTGGGCCGCGTACCTGACGTTCGTGGAGACCGCGGTGTTCGTGCCGTACGAGATCTATGAGCTGACCAAGAGCGTGACCACGTTGAAGGTGCTAGCCCTCGTCATCAACCTGGCGATCGTCGCCTACCTGCTGTTCTCCAAGCGGCTGTTCGGGCTGCGCGGCGGCGGGCGGGCCGAGCGGGCCGAGTACGACGCGGACGTCGGCTGGCCGGCCATCGAGCGTGCCACCCCCGAGCCGTTCCCCGCCGGCCCCTCTGCCGCTCACGACGCCGCTGAACCCGGCGGCCTCGCGGAGCCTGGCGGAGCGGCCGCACCGCGCGGCGCCCCGGCGCCCCGCGGGGCGGCGGGGGCGTCCTCCACGTCGATGTAGAGTTCCCGGCCCCCGGGCAGCAGTACGCCCAGCGAGTAAGACGTGATTCCCTCCAGGATCTCGGTCTGGCCAAGAATCTCGATGTCGACCACGTCAGGGTGGCCGATCAGGAGTCGGCACAGCACGCTGCCCGCATGATCGGGACTTGCGTGCTCGGACTGGACCGCCCCGGGCCTGCAGGCGTCATCCGGAGATGTCATGCCACCACCGCGAGCGGGTTGTAAGCCGTGGGCCTGCCCCGTCGTGCGGCGCCGAATCGGACAAGCCCCGCCGGCCAGGATGAAACTGCGTAGGCGAACACAATTCCTAAGGTAACTCGGCGTGAACGCGAGAACCCGGAATGAGGCCCCAGAATCGCTCACGGCGTGTCATATGCCGGGTGATAAAGCCGTCAATGTCCGGCGCCCCGGTGACTCCCTGCCGCGTCCATCCCGGGACGTGTGCGCCTGCGCGGATAGGGCGGGCCGGGTGGCTCCCCGGCTCGGCAGGCTGACGACGCGAGTCACGGGCTCCTGTCCATGTCGCTGGACGGCTTCATCGCCGGGCCGAAATGACGGTCACGCTGATGGGCTCGCAGGTACCCCAGCAATGCCTGCGCGCGGGGCTGCTCGACGAGATCGACATCGCGGTGGTTCCGTTGCTGCTCGGGGGTGGGGTCCGCCTGTTCGACCACTTGGGCGGAGCGGTGCACCTGGAGATCGTGCGTGTGGTGGACGCCCCGGGCGTCACCCACCTCCGCTACCGGGTCCGGCGAGGTTCGTGAGCACGGCGTCCGCCAGCGTAGTCACCAGGGGCACGGCGTCGCCGAGGTCACCGCGCGGAGCCGGCGCATCACCACCCGGTCCGCCGCCCAGAATCCGGCGAAGACCACGATCAGCCGGCGGACCGGCGTGCGCGGGTCGGGGTCGGCGAAGGCCCCGGGGAGATCCCGCATCTGGCCCGCTTCGGCCAGGTCGTCACAGAGCGCCTCGAGCAGCCCGGTTTTCGAGCGGAACTGGTAGTAGACGGTGGCGCGGGCGACGTCGGCCCGCCTGGCCACCGCGTCCACGGTGAAACGCCGGATAGCCGGTGGGGTCGGCCAGCAGCGCCCGGGCGGCGTCCAGCACGCGGCGGCGGCTCTCGTCGATCACCGCCTGCCGCTTGCCCAGCTGGTAGTGCCGGGGGCTCATCGCTCGGCTACGCTCCGGTCAGTTCATACGGGCAGGCTGACTGGCTGAATCTTACGGCCAGGCCGTTCCGGCGCCCTGCTGACCGGCAGCCTGCGGCTCCGCATCGCCGGGGCAGTGCATCATGGTCGGGTGCCATTGTTCTCTTTCGAGGGCCTCGCGCCCGCTGTGAGCCCTGAGGCCTGGATCGCCCCTACCGCCACCTTGGTGGGTGACGTGCGCGTCGAGGCGGAGGCGTCCATCTGGTACGGGGCCGTGCTCCGGGCCGACTTCGGGCCGATCCTGGTGCGCCGCGGCGCGAACGTCCAGGACGGCTCAGTGCTGCACGGCGGACGCGATCCAGTCACCGAGGTCGGCGCTGGGGCCACCATCGGGCATGTCTGCGTGGTCCACGGCGCCGTGGTGCACGCCGAGGCGCTGATCGGCAACGGGGCCACCGTTCTGGATGGCGCCATCGTGGGGCCGCGGGCCCTGGTCGCGGGCGGGGCCACGGTGCCCCCCGGAATGGAGATTCCCGAGGGCATGCTCGCCGCGGGCGTCCCGGCCCGGGTCGTCGGGCCGGTCACCGGCCGAGCCGGGCAGTGGGTGGCGAACAATCCCGGGATCTACCGTGAGCTCGCGCGGCGGCACGCCGCTGGTGTCCTCCGCGTCCCTGAGCCCGGTCCCCCGTAGCGCGGGGCGGTCCGGCGGCCTGCGCTCCAAGGCCTCAGCGGGCTGGGCTCAGCGGGCTGGGCTCAGCGGGCTGGGCCAGGGTCGCGGATGAGTTGCCCGGCGAGGTCGGCCAGGTCCGTGGCGTAGACGTCGAACTGGTCGTCCGGGGCTGGGGTGCCCTCGCCAGCCCGGGCGATGTAGCCGGTGCGCATCCCGTGCCCGGCCGCGGCTCGCAGGTCCCAGGGATGGGCGGCGATCATCATGGTGTGCCTGGGGTCTAGGCGGAGCAGGTCCAGGGCCATCCGGTAGACGGCCGGATCGGGCTTGTACGCCCGGGTCAGTTCCGAGGACAGGACGCCGTGCCAGGCCAGGCCACCCGCTGCCGACATCGACGCCAGCTGGGCCAGGCTGGCGTTGGACAGGGCGACCACGGTGAAGTGTCCGGCCAGGGCGTGCAGACCCCGGGGCGAATCTGGCCAGGGCCGGAGCCGGTGACCGACCAGAGCCAGGTCGTCGAGCAGGGCCCGGTCGCTGGCCAGGGCCGGCGGGAGCCCGTCCTGCGCGGTGCTGCGCAGCGCCTCCTGGAGTGCGTCCCGCCGGAGCGCGTCGTTGGATCTCCAGGGTGCCTCACCCGCGGCGATCTGGCCGGTCAGGGCTTCGACCCGGCGGGTCCATTGCGCCGCGACCTGGTCCGCCGCGGCCTGCCCGGCACCCGCCGCGGCCAGCGCCTGGGCCGTCTCGGCCGCGACCGATCCCGCTTCGTCGACGACGGTGCCGAGCACGTCGAACACCAGGATGCCCACGTCGGCCGGGGGGCCAGTGCCGGTGGTACTCATCGTCAGCCTCCCGGCCGCCCGGGACCGGCAGGCCGGTCCGCCGCCCCCGGCGCCGCAGCGCGGCTCTGGGGCCCGGGGCGATGCGGTAATGGTAGTCATGGCAGTTGCCAGGTGCGCTACCTACCAGTGCCGCTGGGCGGGCACGGCCGTGCCATTGTCGTCCGCGGGCAGGGTCTTGCGCACGATGGTGAGCGCGTCGATGGCCGCGACCGGCTCCGTTGGTACGAACTCACTGGTCGCCGTCTCGCCATGCGCTGTCATCCTGGCGCGGTAGTGCGCCCGGACCCGGATAAACGTGCTAACCGCGTTCCCAGGGCGCGTCCTCGCCCATCTTGCTGTAGTACTTGGCGAGATGGCTCTTGACCCGATCAATGTCCTGTTTTGGGCAGGCCGGCACCCCCTCGCGAGCCCTGCATCACATTTCCGCGGCCATGATGGCCCGCGGCACGGCGCGGACGTTGCCGTCGATGACATCGGTGATCAGGAGCTTGTACGCGGTGAAGTTGTCCCTGTTGTCGCTGTCGTACCAGACGTGCGCATCCCGGTATTGAGCATTCGGCTCGTCCTTCGCGCCGGCCCATTCCCGGATCCGCTTCTCCGCCGCGGCGCTGTCCCATTCCCGGTCGCGGTCGGCCAGCGGATAGTCCTGGAATGCCGGGACAGCCATGATGTTCCCTTTCCCTCGCGGCCAGTGAGCGTGCCCTCACCATCTGCCCGGGACAGCCGGGATAAACAGTGCCGCTGCCGGCCGGGGGAGGCCCGCCGTCGCCGCGCCGGACTGCGGCGCTGGCGCGCCGGACCGCGGCGCTAGCGCGCCGGGACGAGGCGGTAGTGGTAGCCGTGATGCGCGGCGAAGCCGATGCGGTGATACAGCGCGCGGGCGGGCTCGTTGTCGTCCTCGACCTGGAGGTACACGTGCCCGGCGCCGCGCGCGTCGGCCCGGTTGGCGAGCGCGGCCGAGACGACGGTGGCGAGCCCGCGGCGCCGGTGCCCGGGGGCGACTTCGATGGCGGTCAGGCCGGCCCAGCCGCCGGCCGCGGCCACCCGGCCGATGGCGATCGTCTGGCCCGCCGCCCGGATCGAAGCGAACGCCTGCCAGGGTGCGGAGGTGAGCACCTGCCGGGCGATCAGCGGCAGCTCCTCCTGGCCGCGGTAGTGGTACAGCGCCAGCCAGGCCGCATCGGGCTCGGGCGCGACCTCGACGCGGTCCGCCGGGACCGGCCCCGCAGCGCGGGCTACCTGCCCTACCGGGGCGGTCATCACCGTCGCGGCACCGGACCGCACGCCCCAGCCCTGCTCAGCGAGGAAGCGGTCGGCTGCGACCGCATGGGGCCGGCCCGCCGGATAGGAGATGGCAATCATGGGCGGAAGGCCGCGGGCCTGGTACCAGTCGCGTACCGCACCGGCGGCCTCGTCCAGTGGTCGCCCGGGATCACCGAGGGCCAGCGCGCTGTTCGCCCGTCCGGTGAACCCGCCGGCGGCGCGAAGCAGCCAGTCGCCCAGCCGCTCTTCCTCTGGTGCCCGCCAGCCGAGCGCCGCCCGCCGTTCGAGATCGGGAATCGAGATCACCACGGACCACAGCGTGCCACGCCAGGAGGGCACTGGCCAGTTAGTCCGGTAATGCCGGAATTAATAAGAGGCTCGCCCCCCTTATTGTGCAATAAGTAGCCGGCGAGTGTTCTTTACTGTCACCGGCAGCCAGCTGGTCACGCTAATGTGTGTTCATGTTACGCCTCCTGGGTCGGCGTTCCCTCATCCGCACGGCCGGACGGAACAATCCGTTAATCCGCTATGCCGGAAATGGTGAGAGGCTAGATTATTGCCGCGAACCTGCCCCGCTGGGCCTGGATCAGGTCCGGAACCTGGGCCGGGTCCGCTCCCTCGACGCGAGCAGCATTCGGAATATCCTCACCGGTGCCGATAAGCCTGATCCTCCGCAGTTGATTGATCCCCGGGGCGTGGTGATCCGCGGTGCGTGGATTCGCGGTGAGCTGAACCTGGACGGCGTTAGCGCGGCCATCGGCCTGCGTTTTACCGGTTGCCGCTTTGATAAGCCCCTGAGCCTGTCTGACGCGAAGCTGCCCGGGCTATTCCTGGACACGTGCGTGCTGCCTGCCGTCATGGCGAACCGGGCCCGGGTTGACACGCTGATCATCCGTGGCTGCGAGCTCGACGGCCGCCGTCCGGATGGCCTGATCCAGCTGGCCGGTGCCCAGGTGGCCAGCGAGCTCAGGCTGGACGGCACGCGCCTGGTCAACCGCTCCGGTCCGGCTCTGCGCGCGCCCGGCCTGTCCGTGAGCGATGGCGGCACCTGCGTCGGCGTGTTCATGGACGGCCTCGACGCGGCCGGTCACACGGATGGCGAGGCAGCCGTGCAGCTGTCCGGCGCCAAGATCAGCGGCAACCTCATGATGCGTGGCGCCCGGCTGGCCAACCGCGGCGGGCCGGCGATGATCGCGGACGGCCTCAGCGTCCGGGGCGATCTACTCCTGGCCAGGGACCCGGCATCAGGACGGGACTTCTGGGCGTCCGGCGGAGGCTGGCAGGGCACCGTGCTGCTGCGCGGCGGCACCATCTCCGGGCAGTTGTCGCTGGAGCGCGCCCGGGTCAGGTGCGGTCCCGCGGAGGCCCGGCCCGGCCCGGCGGAGCCGTCCGTCCCGGCTGAGCGCGGCGGCGCGGGCCACGCGACGGACCGCGCTCCGTGGGCGGGTGACGATCCCCCGCCCCATCGGCGCCGGTCGGTAGGCGCGGTCTGCTTGTCGGGCAGCATGATCGCGGGCAATCTGGTGCTACGGCACGCCCATCTGGCGGCCGGCGCGATGTCGGCGCTGATGGCCGAGAACCTGACCGTCAAGGGTCACGCCGGAGCCTGCGAGAGCCGTCACGAGGGCCTGACCGCAACCGGTTCGGGCCCGCTGGGTGCGGTCTGCCTGGCCGGGGCGTCGATCAGTGGCCAGCTGTCGCTGCGCGGGGCCACGCTGGTCAACGCCTCCGGGCCGGCTCTGCTGGCCGACCTCGTCACGATCGGGGACGGCGCCCGGCTCGATCAGGACTTCAGCGCCGAGGGTGAAGGCGAGACGGGGGCTATCCGCCTGCGCGAAGCGACCATCAGCGGTGATCTGCTGCTCAACGGCGCCCGGCTGACGAACCACACCGGGCCTGCCCTGCTGGCCGATGGCCTGACCGTGCACAGCGACCTTGTGCTGGACGGGGATGTCGCGTCGGGGCGGCGGTTCGAGGCGGCCGGGGCGGGCAGCCGGGGCACCCTCCTGATCCGCGGCGCGACCGTCAGCGGCCGGCTGTCCCTGGAGGGCGCGCATGTCCGCCGGGGGCACGCCCCCGGCAGCCAGCCCCGCCAGCGGCTCCGCGACGAGATCGAGCAGCACAGCCCGGCCCGGCTCACCGCGATCACGACCATCCTGCGGGGGTGTGACTGCGAGCCAGCCGGCGGAGACGGATCACTCGGTGCCGTGTGCCTGAGCAACACGACCGTCGGTGGCCGCCTGGCGATGCGCAACGCGTTCTTGTGTAATGACACCGGCCCCGCCCTGATGGCCGACTACCTGACGGTCAAGAACGGCGCGGCCGGGTGCGACGAAGCCCGCAACGGTCTCACCGCGATCGGGTCCGGACCGTCCGGCGCGGTCTGCCTGGCCGCGGCCACCATCAACGGCCATCTGTCGCTACGCGGATCCACGCTGGCCAACGCGACCGGCCCGGCCCTGGTCGCGGACTTCGCCCAGATCCAGGGAGACGCTCTCCTTGACCAGGACTTCGCAGCGGTCGGCACCGGCCCGGCCGGCTCGGTCAGTTTCACCGACGCCAGCGTCGGCCGGGAGTTCCGCTGCGCGGGACGCTTCGTCAGCCCGGCCGGTGAGCCGCCCGGTGGCCCCGCGCCGGCCGGCTCCCGCGCCGGCCGCTCCCGCGCAGACGGCGGCCGCCCGGTCGCGCTCAACCTGACCCGCGCCAAGACCGGCACCCTCCAGCTTGGTGACCAGCACCACGGGTTCCTGGTGGACGGACTGCTGGAACTGGACGGGCTCCGCTACACGGGACTGCCGGGGCTGGGCGACCTGGAACGGCTGGGCCCCAGGCCGCCGGGCTCAGGCGGGCTCGCCCGCCGGGGCAGGCGGGCTTCCGGCCCGCACGCTGCCCACGCCTCCGACGTCGCGCAGTGGCTCTGGTGGTTCCGCAGATGCTCGCCCGAGTACCGGGCGCAGCCGTATGAGGCGCTCGCCGCCGCGTACGGCGGGGCCGGCTACGACGACCTGGCCCGCCGGATCCTCGTCGCCCAGCGGGACGACGTGCGCGACCGCGGGTCACTCAGCCCGGTGCGCACGCTCGGCCAGCACTGCGCGAAGTGGCTGACCGGCTACGGCTACCACTGCTTCTACGCGTTCTTGTGGCTGGCCGGTCTGTTCACCGTCACGGCGCTGATCGCCGTGTTCTGGCTCGGGCCGGACAAGTACATCGTGGCGGCACCGGCCGCCGGGACGTCGGCCGCGGCCAGCCAGCCCGCCACGGCCAGCCCGTCTGCCTCGGCGACTCCGGCCGCCTCGGCGACTCCGGCCGCGTCGGCCACCCCATCCGCGCCGGCCACCCCATCCGCGCCGGCCAAAACACCCGCGTCGCCGTCCGCATCGGCCACCACGCCCGCCTCGCCGTCCGGGTCGCCGTCCGCGTCGGCCACCTCGCGGGCTCCGGCGATCGCGGGGCGTGCGGCAACCTCCGCCGCCACGAGACAGTGCTCCGATCCGGCCCGGATCGGGTACGCAATCGGGCTCGCCTTTCCCCTTATCAACCTGAACAGCAGCCCGGCAGCCCAGTGCGATGTACCCGCCAGCGGGGCCGCGGCCGGGGTGGTGGTGTTCGGCTGGGTGGTCCGCGCCGCGGCCGCGACCCTGCTCGTCCTCTACACCCTCGGGCTGACCGGGGTCACCCGCAGTCCGCCGGGCGCTGGCTGACCGGCCCGCCCGGCGTAGGGTCGGGTCCCGTGTCCAACCGTGAGCTGGTCGTCCTCGGCACGGCAAGCCAGGCGCCGACCCGCGCCCGCAACCACAACGGCTACCTGCTGCGCTGGGACACCGAGGGGCTGCTGTTCGACCCGGGGGAGGGGACCCAGCGGCAGATGCTGTTCGCTGGGGTGACGGCGAGCCAGATCACCCGGATCTGCATTACCCACTTCCACGGGGACCATTGCCTCGGCCTGCCGGGAGTGCTGGCGCGGATGTCCTTGGACCAGGTGCCGCACGTGGTCGAGGCGTACTACCCGGAGCAGAATCAGGCCGTCTTCGACCGGCTCCGGCATGCGGCGCTGTTCCGCGATGTGCTCAACCTCCGTGAGCGTCCCGTGGGCCAGGCGGGCGCTTCCCCCACGGCGACTACGGTGGCCCGCACGCCGTCCTTCCGGCTGGAAGCGCGGCCCCTGTCGCACAGCGTCCCCACCTTCGGGTACCGGCTCGAGGAACCGGACGGGCGGCGGATGCTGCCGGAGCGGCTGGCCGCCCTGGGCATCACCGGCCCGGACATCGGCCGGCTCCAGCGGGAGGGGAGACTGCTCGCCGCCGGCCGCCCGGTCACACTCGAGGACGTGAGTGAGCCGAGACGCGGCCAGCGCTTCGCGTTCATCATGGACACCCGGCTGTGCGACGCGGCGTTCGCGCTCGCCGATCAGGCCGACATGCTGGTCTGCGAGTCCACGTTCGCGGACACCGAGGCCATGCTGGCCCGCGACTACGGGCACCTGACCGCCAGCCAGGCGGGCCGCATCGCCGCGCAGGCCGGGGCCCGGCTGCTCGTGCTGACCCACTTCTCCCAGCGCTACGACTCCGGGGACGGGCAGCGGCTGGCCGGCGAGGCGGCCAGCGCGTTCGGCGGCCAGGTGGTGCTGGCCCGCGACCTGGCCCGCATCTCCGTCCCCTCCCGCCCGGCCAGCTGACCGGGCGCGGTTCCTCCTGCTGGGTCAGCTGGCCGGCTTGGCGCCGGAGTTGTCGGTTTCCTTTTCCGCGTGGCCGCCGAACTCGCTGCGCAGCGCGGACAGCAGCTTGTGGCTGAACTCGCCCAGGCCGCGCGACTCGAACCGCTCAATCAGTGCGGCGGTGATGACCGGCGCGGGCACGCCCTCATCGATCGAGGCGATCACGGTCCACCGGCCTTCGCCGGAGTCCGAGACGTGCCCGCCGAAGTTGTCCAGCTTGGGGGAGCGGGCGAGCGCGTCCGCGGTCAGGTCCATCAGCCAGGAACTGACGACCGACCCGCGCCGCCACACCTCGGCCACCTCGGCCACGTCGATGTCGTACTGGTAGTACTCGGGGTCGCGCAGCGGCGTGGTCTCCGCGTCCGCGGACTGCATCGCTTTCTGGCCCACGTTCGCGTGCTTGATGATCGACAGCCCCTCCGCGATCGCGGCCATCATCCCGTACTCGATCCCGTTGTGGACCATCTTGACGAAGTGACCCGAGCCGGCCGGCCCGCAGTGCAGGTACCCGTCCGGCGCGGTCCCGGTCCGGGTCCGGCTCGGGGTGGGATCCGCGGTCCCGGCGCCGGGGGCGATGGTGCGGAAGATCGGGTCCAGATGCTCGACCGCCCCGTCCTCGCCGCCGATCATCAGGCAGAAACCCCGCTCCAGGCCGAAGACCCCGCCGGACGTGCCGACGTCCACGTAGTGCAGCTGCTTAGGCTGGAGCTGCTTGGCCCGGTCGATGTCGTCCCGGTAGTAGGTGTTGCCGCCGTCGATCACGATGTCACCCGGCTCGAGCAGCCCCGCGAGCTGGTCGAGGACCGGTCCGGTGACCGCGGCGGGCAGCATCAGCCAGGCCGCCCGGGGCTTCTCCAGCTTGGTCACGAACTCCTCCAGGGTGATCGCGCCGGTCGCGCCCTCACCCTCGAGCTGCTTGACGTGGTCCGGAGTGTGGTCATAGGCGACGACGCGGTGGCCGTCGTGCATCAGCCGCCGGGACAGGTTGGCGCCCATCCGGCCCAGCCCGATCATGCCCAGCTGCATCGGCTTGTCGGTTGTCATAGTGGTTCTCCGCTCTTACTGGCTCTTCAGCTGCCGGTAGCGCTTGATCAGGGTGTTGGTGGACGAATCGTGGTGGAGCTCGGGCTCGTCCTCGCCCTCCAGCTCGGGCAGGATCTGCAGGGCCAGCACCTTGCCCAGCTCCACGCCCCACTGGTCGAAGGAGTCGATATTCCAGATGATGCCCTGTACGAACACGCTGTGCTCGTACAGCGCCACCAGCGTGCCGAGCAGCCGGGGGGTGAGCACCTCGGCCAGCAGCACGTTGGTCGGCCGGTTCCCGGGCATGACCCGGTGCGGCGCCACATCGGGCGGGGTTCCCTCGGCCAGGATCTCTTCCCTGGTCTTGCCGAAGGCCAGCGCCTGGGCCTGCGCGAACACATTCGAGGTCAGGATGTCGTGGTGGTCACCGAGCGGGTTGAGGGTCTTGCCGAACCCGAGCAGGTCGACGGGGATCAGCTTCGTGCCCTGGTGGATCAGCTGGTAGAAGCTGTGCTGCCCGTTGGTGCCGGGCTCGCCCCAGAAGACCGCGCCGGTCTGGTAATCCACTCCGGTGCCCTCCAGCGTGACGCTCTTGCCGTTGGACTCCATCGTCAGCTGCTGCAGGTAGGCCGGGAACCGCTTCAGGTACTGCTCATACGGCATCACGCCGAAGGTCTGCGCGTCGAAGAAGTCGCCGTACCAGACCGCGAGCAGCCCCATCAAGACCGGAAGATTTGAGTTAAGAGGGGTGGTCTTGAAGTGCTCGTCCATCGCGTGGAATCCGGCCAGCATGTCGCCGAACTGCTCAGGTCCGATCGCCACCATGGTGGACAGGCCGATCGCGGAGTCCATCGAGTACCGGCCGCCGACCCAGTCCCAGAAGCCGAACATGTTCGCGGGATCGATGCCGAACTCCGCAACGCGTTCCTCGTTGGTCGAGACCGCGACGAAGTGCCTGGCGACCGCCTCCTCGCTGCCGAGCTCGCTCACCACCCAGTCCCGGGCGGAATGGGCGTTGGTCAGCGTCTCCAGGGTGCTGAACGTCTTGGAGGAGATGATGAACAGCGTCTCGTCGGCCGCCAGGTCCCGGGTCGCCTCGGCGAAATCGGTCGAGTCCACATTGGACACGAAGCGGAACGTCAGGTCGCGCCGCGAGTAGTAGCGCAGCGCCTCGTAGGCCATCACCGGGCCGAGATCGGAACCGCCGATGCCGACGTTGACGATGTTGCGGATCGCCTTGCCCGTGTAGCCCTTCCACTCCCCGGACCGGATCCGGTTCGCGAACCCGGCCATCCGGTCCAGCACCTCGTGCACCTGGGCCACCACGTCCACCCCGTCGACCACCAGCGAGCTGCCCTTGGGCATCCGCAGCGCGACGTGCAGCACCGCCCGGTGCTCCGACACGTTGATCATCTCGCCGCGCATCATCGCGTCCCGGCGCTCCTCCACCTGGGATTCCTGGGCCAGCTGGATAAGCAGGGCCAGCGTCTCGTCGGTCACCCGGTTCTTGGAGTAGTCGAGGTACAGGCCAACAGCCTCGGCGGCCAGCCGCTCCCCGCGCCCGGGGTCCTCCGCGAACAGGTCCCGCAGGTGCCGCCCGCCGATCTCGCTGTGGTGCTGTTCCAGTGCCTTCCAGGCCGGGCGCTGGCGAAGGGGAGTGGTCGGCATCTGCTCAGTCCTCCAGTGGTCAGCGAGTCAGCGGGCAGGATCAGTCAAGGGCCGCAGGGATCAAGGTAGCCTGCTGCCCCCGGCCCTGGGGTGCCGCACCGGGGGACGGCGGGAATGGGTGCGCCGCTCAGGAAGTCCAGCATGATCGCGTTGCATAGGCCTGGCTTCTCCCGGAGCAGGAAGTGCGAGGTTCCGGGCACGATAGCGAGCTCGGCGTCTGGTATCCCGTTGTACAGGGCCACGGTGTCGTCCAGGCAAACAGCGTCCTCGTCGCCCGCCATCACCAGCGTGCGGCTGCTGACGCCGCCGAGGTCAGCCTGGGCCAGCACGGGCCCCCCGGCGAGCATCGTCACGATCTTGCTGGCCACGATGGGGAAGTGCGCTTCCCCATCGGGCGAGACCTCCCCGTAGCCCGGTCCGAGAAACCTGATCAGCTCAGCCAGCCCTGGCCAGGGCGAATCCGGGGCCTGCGGCCCCTGTGACCGGATGGCCGGC
>Ga0187883_10000476_pt1 | contig 24992 bp, 18 predicted proteins | sample June2016WEW_20_1_2_FD_132966 | JGI IMG/M metagenome (GOLD analysis project Ga0187883, IMG submission 132966) | Peatland microbial communities from SPRUCE experiment site at the Marcell Experimental Forest, Minnesota, USA - June2016WEW_20_10 | ecosystem: Environmental > Terrestrial > Soil >...
ATCGGCACGAGGTTATCTTCGATGAACTTGCGCGCAGTGTCGCGCACCAGGCGCTCGTCGTCATTCAGCAACGTGTCAAACGCTATGAAATCCACACCACGGAATTTGATGGCCGCCATTGCGTCACCCCACTAAGGTCAGCAGACTCGGAACAGGAAACCATTCAAAGTAGCAGAGCGGCGGGGAAGTCAGCAATGCGAGCCGTGAGATACGACGACGCCGTCATTATTGCCGAGGGGATGACAAGAAACGCAAGTCGGGATGACAATGATGTAGCGTAAGTCAGCATGAAAATAATAGAGGATCGTAACCGATGACCGACTCCCGCGCGTTGTTGCGCCACACCCTTGCTACCGTCGCCTATCGCGGAGCGAAAGCAATCCGCAACGCTGGACCGAATTTTGCCGACTATGGCTCTTCTGAAACTTCGCGCACTCCGGCGAAGATTCTCGCGCACATCGGCGACCTGATGGACTGGGGTCTCTCGATGGCCGACGGAAGCCGAGAGTGGAACGATTCCAAACCGCTCGCATGGGACGAGGAATGTGCGCGCTTTTTCGCTTCGCTGAAAAACTTCGATGACTTCCTCGCCTCGGACAAGCCGCTCGAAGTCTCCGCCGAGAAATTGTTTCAAGGTCCGATCGCTGACGCGCTCACGCACGTTGGACAGATTGCGATGCTGCGGCGGATGGCTGGTGTCCCGATCAAGGGTGAGAACTATTTCGTAGCCGAAATCGCCGTTGGACGCGTCGGTGCGGATCAGGCGGCGCCGCGCAAGGAATTTTGACTAGGGCCTAGCTATTTGTCCCTGCAATCTCTCGCACCGCGCGATAGCCCTGATCGATGGCGGTGTTGGTGTAGGCATGGCCGTCGGCGTCCGCGTTCGCGATCTTGATTCTTCCAAAGGGCTGCCGGCCGATCACACACGGACGCTCCGACTTCGGGCGATCGAGAGGCTCGAACAATTCGTTGTATTCGTAGGTGTATCCATGAGGCCAGCGGTTGACGGTAATCGCTTCGATGTCGCGAGCGGGATCGAAGCCGCCGGCTGAGAGTGTGCGGCCCAGTTGATCTCGCACATTACGCTCGAAGGTTTCGAATTTCGTATTGACGAGTTCGAACCGTCCTGCGCGATACTGCTCTTTGCAATCGAGGCCCGGCTCGCACGGCGTGCGCAGAAGGTGAAGCAGGCAGGATTCATCCGGCGAACTGGGAAAGTGGTAGTTGCCCATGGAGACCGGGAAATCCAAGGTAACGTGGGTGAAGTAGGCTCCCGGAGCGTAGATTGCGCTGATGCCGAGTTTCTGAAACGCCTTCCAGTTGCTGATTTGCACGTTGGTGTAGACCAGAGGCATCTTCACACCGTAGGTAAGGGCTTCTTTCTGTTTGGCGGGCATCTCCGGACACAGATAGGGAATGACCACGTTGTAGCAGGCGAGTATACAATTCGCGCCGCGGACACGGTGGGCCTGTCCGCCGCGAACGTAGGTGACTTCGACTTCTCTTGCCGTCTTTGGATCTGGATCCGGATTTGGATCTCCAATGTGCTTGACCTTCACGGCGGTGCTGTTCAGGCGGATGCGAATCGGGGAAGATGCCTCGTCGAGGCGAGCATAGTTCGTGGGGGCCGTGACGATGTCCTCCATGGTGTCACCGGGAAGGGTACCAGGCACCAGGGATCGCACCAGCATTCTCGCGATGGAAGCATTGCCATCCGGAAAATGGAAAATGTAAGGCTCGTCGAGCTCAGGATTTTCTTCATGACTCTTGGGGAGAGCCATTCCCTTGAAGCCTGGAAATCGTTCCCGGGCGCAGTCTCGCGCTGAAACCGCATCAATTCCGACACAATACAAATCATGGGTCGAAGTCTGAAAAATTTTGACCACATCGGGGTGTACCTTGACGGATTGCAGCAGGAAATCCTTGTAGCTGGTCTTGGTCAGCTTGTTTTCTTTCTGCTTCGGAGTAAGGCCGGGCATGTAATCGACGCTGGCATGCTGCAGGCGGAGGAGATCCTTGCGGGCCGTTTCCGCGATTGGAATCTGCGAGACATTGTCTAACGTGAAATCGAGGCCGAAATAGTGCAGACGTTTCTGGGGCACAAGGCGGTCGGTGCCAAAGGTTTCCTTATCGAAGAAGACGGCTTCTTTCAGGTGCATCGAGCTGAACAATTTCTGGTCGTAGTACTTGAAGAAGCGCTGTACGTCGATTCCGAGTTCCTTCAAAAGCCCAATCGACACTTTGCTGTAGTTGCCGGGCGCTTCGATGGACTGAGTTCCACCGTACCCGAGCAGCAATCGCTTTCCAGCCTGAAATTCATTGCGCTTGGCGTGACCTCCGAAATCATCATGATTGTCGAGGATGAGAATCCTGGATTGTTTCCCGGCAAACTCGCGATAGAAGTATGCCGCCGCCAGGCCGCTCAAACCAGCACCGACAACGACCAGATCATACGACTCGCCGTCGTCGACGGACTCGGCCCAGGCTTTGTCTTTGCCATCGCGCAGGTCGTGCGCTACTTCCCAGGAACCGTCGTGACTGCCGCGCATGCCGGTTTTCGAAGGCGGGTAATAACTGGGGTCCTTCTCCGGAGCGAAAGGGCGCGCAAACGGGGATTGGGGCACGCCAAAGGCTTCCAGCCAGGTGGAATTCGCGGCCATGAAGGATGTCCCAACCGCGATGCTGATTCCATTCAGGAAATCGCGACGAGTAATCTCGCGCCCCATACCCAATTCACGATCGTGATTCTTGTCGCTCATTCGCTTTACTCCGCAAATTCAATGTCTCTGGATTCGTACCCGACTTGCCGCCAGCCATTGTGCACTCAATCGGCAGCTGATGTCGATACAACTCGGACCGCGAGACACCCGAGTTGCGATGCCACCAAAAAAGAAGCCAGCCCCGGAGCGAAACTCCGGAGCTGGCAGGTCGTAGTCCGTGTTGGCGACCGTGTTGGCGACAGTTACTCTTTTTTCCGCGGAGGTCAGGCCGCGTCGAAGCGATCGTGGTCCATCACCTTGGTCCACGCCGCCACGAAATCTTTCACGAACTTCTCCTTCGAATCGGCGCACGCATAAACTTCCGCGAGGGCACGCAGTTGCGAGTGCGAACCGAAGATCAGGTCAACACGGGTGCCGGTCCACTTGACCTTGTTCGTCTTGCGATCGCGTCCTTCGTACACGGTTCCCGAGCCATTGGACTCCGTAGACGGCTGCCATTGCGTGCTCATGTCGAGCAGGTTGACGAAGAAGTCGTTCGTCAGCGTCTCGGGCCGTTTGGTGAAGACGCCGTGCTTGGACTTCCCGGCATTCGCGCCCAGCACGCGCAGGCCTCCGACGAGAACCGTCATCTCGGGCGCCGTCAACCTCAGCAGTTGCGCTTTATCTACCAATAGCTCCTCAGCCGGCAGGCGCTGCTTGCCGCGGATATAGTTGCGGAACCCATCCGCTTTCGGTTCGAGCGGTTCGAAGGATTCGACGTCGGTTTGTTCTTGCGACGCGTCCATGCGCCCCGGCGTGAAGGAAACTTTCACCTTGTGGCCGGCTTTTTTCGCCGCTTCCTCAATCGCTGCACAGCCGCCCAGAACGATCAGGTCGGCAAGCGAGACCTTTTTCTTGCTGGACTTTCCTCCGGACTCTGACCCGTTAAACTCCTTTTGGATCAGCTCCAGCTTGCGCAGGACCTTCGCCACTTCGGCCGGCTGGTTCACTTCCCAGTCCTTTTGCGGCGCGAGCCGAATGCGCGCGCCGTTCGCTCCACCGCGCTTGTCGGATCCACGGAATGTGGACGCCGACGCCCAGGCCGTCGAGACCAGCTGGGAGACCGACAGTCCGGATTTGAGGATCTTTGCTTTCAGTGCAGCAATTTCCTTCTCCCCGATTAACTTGTGATTCACAGCGGGGATCGGGTCTTGCCAGGGCAACGCCTCCTTCGGAACGAGCGGGCCAAGATAACGCACGATGGGACCCATGTCGCGGTGCGTCAGCTTGAACCATGCCCGGGCAAACGCGTCTGCGAACTGATCCGGATGCTCGTAGAAGCGCCGGGAAATCTTTTCGTACGCAGGGTCGAATCGCAAGGAGAGGTCAGTGGTCAGCATGGATGGCGCGTGACGCTTTGAGGGATCGTGGGCATCCGGCACCGTACCTTTTCCTGCGCCATTTTTCGGCGTCCATTGATGCGCGCCGGCTGGGCTCTTCGTCAGTTCCCAGTCGTACTTGAACAGGTTAGTGAAGAAGTTGTTGCTCCACTTCGTAGGCGTCGCGGTCCAAGTGACTTCGAGGCCGCTGCCGATGGTGTCAGCACCATGTCCTTTACCAAATTTATTCTTCCACCCGAGGCCCTGGTCCTGGATGTCGGCAGCTTCTGGTTCGGGGCCCACGTAGTCCGCGGGAATCGCGGCGCCGTGGGTCTTGCCAAACGTATGACCGCCGGCAATCAGCGCGACCGTTTCTTCGTCGTTCATCGCCATACGATGGAACGTTTCGCGAATATCCCTGGCTGCTGCGACGGGATCCGGCTTTCCATTGGGCCCTTCCGGGTTCACATAAATCAGGCCCATTTGCACCGCGCCGAAAGGATTTTGAAGATCGCGATCGCCGCTGTAGCGCTCGTCCGCCAGCCACGTGCCTTCGGGACCCCAGTTGAGTTCTTCGGGCTCCCACACATCCGCGCGTCCGCCGCCGAAGCCGAAAGTCTTGAAGCCCATCGACTCGAGGGCGACGTTGCCGGCGAGAATCATCAAGTCAGCCCACGAGATTTTGCGGCCGTATTTCTGCTTGATCGGCCACAGCAGCCGGCGCGCCTTGTCGAGGTTTACGTTGTCAGGCCAGCTATTGAGCGGTGCGAAGCGTTGCTGGCCGGCTCCGGCGCCGCCGCGGCCATCGCCGATGCGGTACGTGCCTGCACTGTGCCACGCCATGCGGATGAACAGCCCTCCGTAGTGCCCGAAGTCAGCCGGCCACCAATCCTGCGAGTCGGTCATGAGCGCATGAAGGTCTTTGATCACGGCTTTCAGGTCGAGAGTTTTGAATTCCTTGGCGTAATCGAACTCTTCGCCCATCGGATCGGACAGGTTGGAATGCTGATGCAGAACCTGCAGGTCTACCTGATTGGGCCACCAGTCGCGGTTCGTGGGAGCGGAGGCTCCGTGGTGGAATGGGCACTTCGATTCGGTTGACTTGTTTTTGTCTTGAACTTTGTCCTGAACCTCGGGGGAAACAGTCCCCGATGAAGAGGCGAGTGTGTTTTCCATATGCGTTGGATTTTCCATATTTTTTCCTTTGAATTAGTTCCAATGAATTAGCTCAAAACTCAAAACGTTGATGATCTGCGAACCCATCAGCCTGCGGTTCGCACAATTAGGTGTCCACGCGCTTTCTTGATCGGCAGTTCAAAAAGTATCCACACATCTCCAGACTTAACGGGAAGCACGCGGAGCGCACTTCCTGCAGAGTCCCCGGAAAATGAGTTCGCATTCGCGAACAACGCGCTTGCCGAGGGAGCCCGAAGCAGGCCTGCGCACGTCGTACCACTCCATGTCCTCGACATGGCCGCAGCGGTCGCAGATGAAGTGGTGATGCCGCGTGCCTTTCGCATCGAAGCGCGCGGCGCGGCCCTCGATCGCCACTTCACGCACCAACCCCGCCTTCACCAGGTCCCGCAGATTGTTGTAAGTCGTGGCTCTTGAAGAGCGCGGATCGACGCGATTCACAGCTTCGAAGATTTCCGCAGCCGTGGGGTGCCGGTTGTGTTCCACCAGAAATGCCATCACGGCGTAGCGCTGGGCGGTGCACCGCAACCCGCTGCCGTCGAAGAACCGCTTAATCGCTTCGGCGTCCATGAACGGTTTAGACTATGTCTAATGTGAGATTTTGTCAAGAGTTGCGGGTTTTGGATTTTGCTGCGGGCAGAACGCGATTTTTCAACAGCTAATGTCCAACCCCCGTGCAATCAAGCGCATTACGCCTTCCCCAAAACTCGTTCGTATAAAATTGCACGGTATACCAATGGCTCTCAAGTTGACGTACTTGAGCAACCTCGCATGGTAAGCCGTTGAACTTGCCGGGGGCGTGATTGGTTGCCGCCGCCGAGAGCGAATCCGTCGAATCGAAAACAAGGTAGACATTTGTGTCCTGTCCGGCCCACCCCCAGCCATCCCATTCGATATGCTTCAACTCTCTCGCCGTCTCCGATTGCGCCAGAACTTCGCTCTTATAACGCTGCGACCACATGGACCACTTTGCGGCCGTGCGAATTGAGTAAAAGCTCCAAGCGACGGCGGCTGCAATAATGAGAAAAGCAACGATAGAAAACGCGCCTATCGCCGCAAATAACCATAGCGTTTTGCCGCGTCGAAACTTCGGAGGTGATAGGTCTGACGGTGTGCTCTGCTCCATGGCAAGCACTTTACTCTAAGGGAGACAGGCGCTTCCATCCAAATGGCGATAACAGGCGATACCACGCAGAACGTTACCGTCCGGCCTTGTTTGGTCCAAAGGCCGGGGTTGAGTAAAATGGCGGAACGCGGCCTTTGCCAAGGCGCGCAGGAGATTCGAATGGCTTCCGGCGAAACAGCGACCGCGGTCACGAACACGATTCCGCAGCTTCCTAACCACAAAGTCAAGATCAAGAAACCGGGGCAGCGTTCGTGCAACGAGAAAAATGAAAAGGGCAAGTTCTGCGGCGGACACCTGAAACGCTGGTTCTACGCGGCCGACGTCATCGAACAGGAGTGCGGCTGCGTGGAGAAAGCCTGGGGAGCGGACGCCGAAGTGTATCGCTGCGAATTTTGCCAGACTCTCTACCTACCCAGTCCCGAAGATCCGCGTGGGGTGAACGTTGCAGGAACTGGCCAGCTTTCAGTCTTCGGCCTGACGGTTCCTCCGAAAGAAGAGAAGAAAGCGTAAGGTCACTCTTGGAACGCTGTGGGGCGTGACAAAAGATCTAAACGGTCTTAGGTGTTGGTTCCCAGTTTTCCTGAGAGCTGAGAACTGAGAGCTAGATTTCCCGTGAACACTTCTGAACTCATCTACGACTGGAACGCTCTGTATCCGAAGTCGCTGCATCCGCCCGGGCCGGTGCGCCTGACCGATGAAACTCTGCGCGACGGCTTGCAATCGCCTTCCGTCCGCGATCCTTCCATCGAGCAGAAGATCGAAATTCTCCACCTTATGGAGACGCTTGGCATCAACACGCTCGATCTCGGGCTTCCCGGAGCAGGTCCGCGCGCGGTCGAACACGTCACCGCGCTGGCGCGCGAAATCGTCGCCCACAAAATGAAGATCACGGCGTATTGCGCCGCTCGGACGGTCGAGAATGACATTCGCCCCATCGCTGAGATCGTGCAGAAAACCGGACTCGCCATCGAGGTCGCAGCGTTTCTCGGCACCAGCCCTATCCGCCGCTACACCGAGGGCTGGAACGGTGACTTCCTGCTTCAGACCACCGAAAAGGCCGTCAAATACGCGGTCTCGCTTGGCCTCGATGTGATGTACGTCACCGAAGACACCACCCGCTGCGATCCGGAAACCGTGAAACAGCTGAACTCGGCGGCCATTAACTGTGGTGCGCGCGCTCTGGCGCTCTGCGACACCGCCGGACACGCCACGCCCATGGGCGCGGTCGCGCTGGTCAAGTTTGTGCTTGAAGAAGTGGTCAAGCCTTCCGGCGAAAAAATTCGTGTCGACTGGCACGGGCACTGCGATCGGGGATTGGCCATCGCCAACTCGATGGCGGCTCTGGTGGCAGGCGCGGATTGCATTCATGCCACGGCCCTCGGCATCGGAGAACGTGTAGGCAACACCCAGATGGACCAGATGCTGGTCAACCTTAAACTCATGGGCATCGCCCCGTGGGATCGCCAGGACCTGACCCAACTCAAACGCTATTGCGAGGCGGTCTCCGCCGCCACTGGCGTTCCGATTCCTGCGAACTATCCTGTGGTTGGAGAAGACGCGTTCCGCACCACGACCGGTGTTCACGCCGCTGCCGTCATCAAAGCGTACAAGAAAAAAGATATTGAACTCGCAAACACAGTTTATTCCGGAGTGCCGTCACACTACTTCGGCCTCGAACAGATCATCGACATCGGCCCCATGAGTGGGAAATCCAATGTTCTTTTCTGGCTGGAGCATCGCGGCCTTCCGGCGAACGACGACGTAGTCGAGCGCATCTACAAGTGTGCGAAGTCGAGCGACCACACCCTGAGCGAAGCGGAAATTTTGCAGTGCGTGCAGAAGGAATGAGTGCTATGGGGAAATCACGGTTTGTCGTCGGTCGAGAAGAAATCGGCCATGGGTAACCCTTTCGTAGCCCAGCCAAGCTTCGTAGGCAGCCCGAGGCCTTGTGCCATCAGCCGCAAGATGTCTCCCTCATCGTAGCTTTTGTTGTAATTGCGATCGTCACCGCCAGCTGACTGATAGCCCGGCTTGCTGAACGGACTGACCACGACCAGTTCGACTTGCCCGCCACAGCCTTTTCCTTCGGTTGTGGTGTCGCAATCCGGGTTTCCGTCATCGTTGTTCTCGTCGAAAACGATGATCAGCAGCCCCGCTCCCCCCGGCTGAAAGTAAGAGCTCTCAACCAAAGGTGCGATCTCAGTTTTCAGCCATGTGTCAAAGGTTCCGATGGGGCAATCGTGCGCGTCGTCGCAGCCGTTCGGCACGAGCCATGAAAGACTGGGCAGAGCGTGATTGGCCAGATCCTCGGCGAACTGACTGAAGCACACATAGTTGCTTGTCTCTTTCTTGATCTTCGTCATGTATTCGAGCGGATCGTGACGGACGTAGTAAGTTCCCTCATTCAGTCCGCCGCAGTTCTTCACGCTCGGAAGGCTTTCTACATAGTCCTTCCAGGTCTTGCCCGCCTTCTGAACCTCCAGGGCGATATTGTTCTTCGCAACGGGAAAGCTCTCAGGTGTCTCGCTGTCATTGTCGGTGAGGATATACCCCGTGGCCAGGTTTAAATAGTTGCCGATCGAAGGATGCGTATCTGAGTAATAGTTAATTCCGAGGCCATAAGCATTAGCCAGGGAGGTCAAATACGGCATGTTCTTAGAATTGTAGGAGGTGTTGTAATCCGTATTTTCACCCACCACAATCACTACGTTCTCGAACGATGGCAGCGTCTGACCCGAAGCTGAGGGAATGAGGACAGACGCGCCCAGCAGCAACACCAGACCTAGCCCAAACACGTTGTTTAGCCGTTTCATGTGTGAAACCTCGCGTGTGATTTTTGACAGCCTAACACTTCTTGAAGCGGCCTCCTCATTTCACGTCTCCGCCATTGCATTTGAAGACAAGGGCATCATTTTACTCTTCCGCGTAGCACTTGGCCCGTCCCCCTTTCTACTCCGGCTCCCGCTCCAGTTCTGGACTCGGCACCGATTCTCCCTCCAGTTCCTTGTGCCGCGCGGCGCGCTGCGCATTCAGCATCTTGGTCGCCGTTGCCAACTCCTCGCGGCCTTCTTTCTCGCGTCCCATGCGCACCAGCACTTGCCCGCGCAGATAGCGCGCGCCGGCGTTCCCGCTGTCGAGTCGGATGACCTGATTCAGTTCCGCCAGCGCGGCTGCGTAGTGTCGCTCATGCTCCTCGATTTTCGCCAGTCCCAGGTGCGAGCTGATCATCTGCGGATCGATCTTCAATGCACGGCGATAATTCTTCGCCGCCGCGTCTTCGTTGCCGACCGTCGATTCCAAACCTCCCAACTGTTCGTAGTTGAAAGGCACATCGGGATCAATCGCGATGTCCTTGTGAAACTCCTCGCGCGCCCGGTCATAATCTTGTTTGTGCGTGTAGGCCAGGCCTAAGTTGAAGTGCACGAAGGGCAGCTTCGGATCGGCTTGCGCCGCTGCATCCAGCTCCTTCACGGCGTCGTCGTACTCTCCACGATTCAGATGCGCCTTACCCATCCACAGATGAAATTCCGGAGAACCCTCTCCGATCTCAACCAGCCGTCCCCCGGCTTTTTCTTCCAGAGCCGGATTCTCAGCCTTATACGCCGCAATGTCGAGCACGTAGAGATAATTGAGCTGGTCTGACGCCTGTCCCCACAAAGGTTCCAGTGTGCGGATTGCATCCGTCCACCGATCATTGAAGAAATAGCAAAGACCCAGCAGATAACGGGCTTGAAAGGAATCAGGCGACCGCCGCACCACCGACTCGAAGGGTTCGATTGCTGCCAGAAAGTTTTTTTGACGGTAGTAAACCAGTCCGATATTCAGCTCGATTCCCGCCATATCCGGCGCAAGCTTCTCCGCTTTGTGCAGCATTTCGAGAGCCTGCGGCCACTGCTTGCGGCGCATATAGATCACGCCGAGATTGACGTAAGCCCCGGCCAGGCCGGGGTTGATCCCGAGCGCCTGCCGGAACCGACGCTCGGCTTCATCCAGCTTGCCGCCATGCAGCGCGACTTCTCCCGCTTCAAACAGCTTCCTCGGATCACGCTCCGCCTGCGCTGCGCCGGCCCCCGTCTTTGCCGGTCCGGTGTTTTGCGCAGCTGCGCGATTCCAAGGATGAAGGAATAAAAGAACGACAATGGTCCCGGCAATGCTTGACACTGGTTTCATCGTCCTGTAGTGTCCGCCACGAAGAGGCCTGAATTCAAGGATGGTATTTTAAGGCGGCATCGTAAGGAAAATATGGAATCCGCTGATTCGAAGCCTACGCGAAGCGCCTCAGCAGCGAAACCCCGCCGCGCGTCGGTTCGCCAAGCCTCGACTTCTGAATCCTCGCGCAAACGGTCGCAGCCAGCCGTGGTCACCATCCGCGACGTGGCCGAGCGCAGCGGATTTTCTTCGGCCACCGTTTCCATCGTCCTGAACAATGCCCCGCTGGCACGCTACATTCCCGACACCACCAAAGGCCGCATCCAGCGCGCTGCCGCGCATCTCGGCTATCGTCCCAACCTGTTTGCGCGCTCGCTGCGAGGCCGGCGCAGCCACACCGTCGGCGTCATGGTGTTCGACATGACCGACCCTTACTGCACGCTCGTACTGCGCGGCATCGAGAACACTCTCTACCAGTCGTCGTTTCTCCCCATCCTTACAGACTGCCACAACGAGCGCAGCCGTTTCGAGCGCTATCTCGAAATGCTGCTCGACCGCCGCATCGAGGGGCTCGTCGTTCTGGCCAACTGGTTGTTCGTCGATATCAATGTGCTCGCCGATCTCGAGAAGAACAACATTCCGACCGCGATTGTCGGGCGCGAACTGAAAAATGACAATATCAGCTCCGTGATCGTCGACAATCATCTGGGCGCCCGGGCCGCTCTCGAACACCTCTATTCGCTCGGTCATCGCAAGATCGCCTTTATCCGCGGCCCGCGCCAATTGTCGGACACCGAACCGCGCTGGCGCGGCGTGCGGACGCTGGCCCGCGAACGTGAACAGGAAATCGACTCGCGGCTGGTCGTTGATCTGCCAGAATCCGGAGACCCGCTTTCAAGTTTTGAACAAGGATACAAATTAACGGAAGAATTGCTGCATCGCCGCCGTCCCTTCACCGCGCTGATGGCGTTTGACGACATGACGGCGTTTGGCGCCATCCGAGCCCTGGTCAAAGCGGGGATTCGCGTTCCCGAGCAATGCTCGGTGGTGGGCTTTGACGACGTCTCGCCGGCTGCCATCTATTCTCCCGCCCTGACCACCGTGCGCCAGCCCATGGAAGTGATGGGAACGGCCGCGGCCACCATTGTGCTTGAGGCCATCAACGCCACCCTGGAAAAGAAACCGATCCGCACCATCCACCGCCGAATTGTTCCCGAGTTGATCGTGCGCGACTCCACCCGCAGCGTAAAGTAAAGGCCCTGGGCCAGAAGCCGTGCATTTCTCTTGACATTTTCTCTTGACAGGGCGTAACACCTGAAGCAGTATTGATTCGTTTTAATAAAGGCATTTTACTGCTTTTGAAGGATACGGCGTCTGGCGTTGATTCTGGGTGCAGTCGTCCAGGGGGTCGAATATGAGAGTTCGTCTATGTGCGATAGCGGTAGCAGTGTTCCTGCTGTCGGCGGCAACGGCATTGATGCGCGCCCAGGACACGGCCTCTTTGACGGGAACCGTTCTCGACTCCACCGGCGCCGTGTTGCCCGGAGCGCAGGTCGCCGTCACCAACACCGAACACGGCATTAGCCGAACCACCGTGACAAATTCTGATGGCGAGTACTCAGTCCCCGCGTTGCCCGCCCCCAGTTCTTACAACGTCACAATCACGGCACAAGGTTTCAAGAAGTACGAGGCCAAGGGTGTTGTCCTGGATGTTGCCCGGAAGGCTCGCGTCGACGTGACCCTGCAAGTCGGCGCTCCCAGCGTCGTGATGACCGTCGAAGGAACATCCGTGGCCCAGGTCGAAACCGAATCTTCCGACTTGGGCAACACGGTTAGCGGCAAGGAAATCACCCAACTGGAACTGAACGGACGCGACTTTACCTCGCTGGTTGGGTTGTCCCCGGGCGTCACCAATCAATCGGGCGCCGATGAAGGCGGGGAGGGCGCGACCACGGTCGCATTCAGCGTCAACGGTGGCCGCACCGAATACAACAACTTCGAACTGGATGGCGGAGACATGATGGACAACGGCAGCAACACCACGCTCAATGTCTATCCCAGCATCGATGCCATTGCTGAGTTCAAGGTCCTCACCTCCAACTACGGGGCGCAATATGGCAAAAACGGCTCCGGCACGATCGAAGTCGAGACCAAGTCCGGCACCAATCAATTCCACGGCGACGTCTACGAGTTTGTGCGCAACAACGATTTCAACGCGACCCAATTTCCTCTGACTTCGGTTCCGGAATACAAGAAGAACGACTTCGGCTTTACCATCGGCGGCCCGGTGTATATTCCTGGTCACTACAACACCAGCAAGCAGAAGACGTTTTTCTTCGTGTCGGAAGAATGGCGCCGTGACTTGGTTCCGGCGTCGGGTTTCTTTTCTCAAACCATAGTTCCGACCGCCGCAGACCGCACCGGAAACTTCACTGACCAGTGCACCGCCAACCTTGAATGTCCAAAAGTCCCGGCGTATATAAATGGACAGCCAGCCTCTACGTATGGCCTCGTAGAGAACCAGAAATTTCCTGGCAACGATTTGACCCCGTATATAGCGAACCCGGCGATCGCAACCGCGCTGACCGCGCTGATTCCCGCGCCCAACGAGGTATCTTCAGACGGTCTACAGGACCAATGGTATGCGTCCCCAACCCTTCCTACGAACTGGCGCGAGGACTTGTTTAAGATCGATCACAATATCACCGACAAAGTTCGCGTCAGCTTCCACTATATTCACGACTCCTGGCTGCAGCAGTATCCGGTCCCTTTGTGGACCGACGGTGTCACCTTTCCTACGATTCAGACGTCTTTCAAGAATCCGGGTGTCAGCATGGTGGCGCGGATCACGGCCACTGTCTCTCCCACCCTTCTCAACGAGTTCGTCGCCAGCTATACCACCGATCACATCTCGACGAACCTCAGCGGCCCCTGGCAGCGCGGAACCGCCTTTGGCAATCTTGGCCTGTACGACAATGGCTTTGGTTTTAACGCCCCCGAGGTGCCCGGCATCAGCCTTGTCGATTCGCAATACAACTTCGCGGAAGACCCCGGCTACGTTCCCGAGGGCCCGTTGAATTCGAATCCCACGATTACTTTTCGCGACAATGTTACTAAGATTGTCCGCACCCATAACCTGCAGTTCGGCATGTACTTTGTCGATGCTCATAAGAACGAACTTCCGCAGCCGCCCACGGGCGCGAACGGCATATTGGGTTTTGATAACTCCAGCAACGGTGGCACCAATTCGACTACCAATGCCTACGCTGATTTGCTGTTGGGAAATATAAGCAACTTTACCCAACAACAGTTGCAGCTCAAGATGCACAACTTCTACCACATTTACGAACCGTTTTTTCAGGACGATTGGCATGCCACCAAGCGCCTCACGCTGAATCTGGGACTGCGCATGAGTTTTTTCGGCACCTATCGCGAACTGAACAACCTCGCCTACAATTTCGATCCCGCTCTTTACGTTCCCGGAAACAGCGGCGTCGATCCGGTTACGGGCAACGCATTTTTCGCTCCGTCCGCTACCAATCCTTACAACGGCTGGGTGCAATGCGGAGTTACGCCTGGGATTCCCAAAGGCTGCATGACCAACCATTGGTGGAACCCCGCGCCTCGCATAGGTTTTGCCTTTGATCCCTTCGGCGACGGGAAGTGGGCCATTCGCGGAGGCTACGGAATCTTCTACGAGCACGGCAACGGCAACGAGTCCAACACCGACCTGCTCGAGCCGTTTAACGCCAAGACTCAAACCACGACCGTTAGTAATAATATTTTAGGTAACAACCTCTCCGGCTATGGCAGCCTCACTCCCGCTCTGCTCGGCGCCGGCACGCCTCCTATCATCGTAGGTTCGATTCCGAACAAAGCCGTCTGGCCCTACGTTCAGCAGTGGCACTTTGACTTTCAGCACGACCTTGCCAGGGGCACCGTGGCCACGATGTCCTACGTCGGCAGCACCGGCGTTCACCTCACCCGTGCCTACGAGTTGAACCAGATCGCCCCAGTTTCCAATAGCATGAATCCGTACGGGCCCGGACAGGTAATCACTCCGTTCGACTGCGCGGGCATCACCGTCGCTTCCACCGCTGGCTCACCGGCCACCGCAACCGCGGGATCGTACCCACTCATCGACTCCAACGGCAACTCAGTGTCAGGCAGCACTACCTACACCACCACTCAAACCGGCGGATGGGCCAACAATCTGGCAGTTGCGTGCGGCTCGAGCCCCAACCCCTACCGGCCTTACGTCGGTTTTGGCAGTATCGGGCGCAAGGACGAGACTGCGTCATCTAACTACAACGCGCTTCAACTCTCGGTGCGCCGGAGCGTCGGTAACCTCCAACTGAATCTGGCCTACACCTGGAGCCATTCCATTGACGATTCCTCGTCCGCCAATGATGCCGGGATAATTAATTCCTATGCGCTCAGCAGCTTTCGTGCCAGCTCTAACTTCGACCAGCGCCACACCATCAGCCTTGGCTATGTGTACGATCTGCCATTCCTCAAGGGGCACAGCCTGACCGATAAGCTGCTTGGAGGCTGGGAGTGGTCCGGTATTACCTTGTTTCAGAGCGGCACTCCCTTCACTGTGTACAACTCCGGGTCTCCGGTTTTCGATACAATCTACGATCCGGCCACCGGCTCATTTGGCACCTATGGCACGATCGCGCCCAACGACAACGCGGGTTCGGGTAGCGGCTTTTCTCAAATCGCTAACCTGAGCGGCCTGACTGGTGGCTCACACCCAGACCTCGTAGGTAACCCGAAGTTCGGCGCTCAGAACGCTCCTGATCCTGGTTACGGACCGCTGCTTTATAATCCCGCCGCGTTTGTGGCGCCCAGAGGCCTCACCTTCGGCGATGCCGGAAGAAACATTTTGAACAATCCCTGGCGGACCAACTTCGATATGGCCCTGCTCAAGCACTTTGCCGTCACGGAAAGCAAATACTTTGAATTCCGCGCCGAAGCGTTCAACGTATTCAATCACACGGAATACAGTTGGCTCGGCGGTGACGGCGGATCGGCAGGCTCGAACTCCGGAGCGGGGAATACCGACAGCACGGTTTTCTGCTATGGGGGAGCCAATAACTCGGCGGGCGATCCCTCCTGTTTGCCAAGTCCCACTGGCTTCCTCCGTCCAGGAGCGGCACACGAGGCGCGTATTCTGCAGTTGGCGCTGAAGTTCATCTTCTAGCGGGACGCATCGTGCAAATAAAAAAGCGCAAATAAAAAAGCGCAAATAAAAAATCCTGGCTCCGAATGAGCCAGGATTTTCCTTTTTGCAACTCAAGCGCGACGACGCGACGAAAGCATCGCGCGTCCCCTAATCCGCCACCACCGCCTCTTTCCGCGCGCGATTGAGCACGGCCAGGCCTTTCTCCAGATCGGCGATCAAGTCCTCGACGTGCTCAACCCCCACGGACAGGCGGATCATCTGGTCGGTCACGCCCATCTTTTTCCGCAGTTCCGGAGAGATCATGGCATGCGAGGTCAGCACCGGGATGGTCACCAGCGAATCGACTCCACCAAGGCTTGGCGCCAGGGTAAACAGATTCAGCGCCTCGGCTACGCGGCAGGCGTCGGCACCATTGCCTTCAACCTCGAAGCTCACCACGCAGCCCGCCCCCGCCATTTGCTTTTTCGCCAGCGCGTAATCCGGATGCTCTTTCAACATCGGGTAGTGCACTCGCGCCACCTTGGGATGCTGGCTCAGGAACTCCGCAATCCGCAGGGCACTTTGGTTCTGGCGTTCGACCCGGACGGCCAGCGTCTTGATCCCACGCAACAGCAGAAATGCCGCGTGCGGATCCATGCAGCAGCCGAACGTGGTGCGCGTGGAGTGAATCTGCTCAATCAAATCGCGCCGTCCTGTCGCGATGCCGCAGATCAGGTCGGAATGTCCGCCAAAATATTTTGTCCCGGAATGCAGCACCAGATCGATGCCCCATTCCGCCGGACGGCAATTGATCGGCGTGGAAAAGGTCGAATCGATGGTCGTGATGAGGCCGTGTTTACGCGCAAAGGCTGCAATTTTTTCCAAATCGACGACGCGCACGTTGGGATTCGTCGGCGATTCGATGTGCAGGATCTTCGTGTTGGGCCGGATCGCGCGCTCGTGTTGCTCCATGTCGTTGGTATCGACGAACGTGGTTTCGATTCCCAATTTCGGCAGCCACTGCGACAGGAACTTGATCACGCCCCCGTAAATATCGCGCTGCGCAACGATATGGTCGCCCGCTTTCACCAGCGAAAGAATCGAAGTGGTAATCGCGGCCATGCCCGACGAGAACAGCAGCGCCGCGTCCGTGCCTTCCAGTTCGGCGATGGCCTTCTCGGCGACCGTGTTCGTGGGGTTGCCGTAGCGCGTGTAATAGCTGTCGGTAGGAGTGACGCGCAGCTGTTCCTGCATGTCGGTGACTTCGAAAGTCGAGGTCTGATAGATGGGCGTGGCGAGCGGGCCATTCTTCTTGGCGAGGCTGGCGCCGCCATGCACCGCCTCGGTTTCCTGACGGAATTGATGTTTCTTCATTTTAAAATCTCCGTAGAGACGCGACTTCAAGATTACCTGCGCCGCCCAGCCGCGGCAAGGCGCCACGGCTCGGCAGCTGTGCAGTTTGAATCGGTTTTGAAAGGCCACGGCTTCACAGGCTGCCGAAAAACTTGACGTTGCACTTAATTTTGGGTGGCGCAGCGGTTCACCGCTGCGATAACCGCCCTGTTTTGAATGCGGCTTTAGCCACTGAGGGCGCGGTTCTCGCTCAGAAGGGACTTTTTCCGCAAACTCTTCAGCCGTGCCGTACCCGCCGCAAAATCAATAGCGGCTTTATCCGCTGGGGACGGGTCGCTTCAAAGTGACCCTCCACCACGGCGCGACCTGCAAGACACGCCTTGGCGTCTGTAATATGCTTTGAGCTACTCCTATGAGAAAGAAAAAGAAGAAGCTGAAAACGATCGGGAAAAAAAGACCCGCAACCAGGAAGAGGGCAAAAGCAGCGCTCCCGGCAAGTAAGGTCGCGCTCAAAGGCACCGTCCGGAAAGACGCACCAGCGAAGGCCGAACTGCGCCACATCCCGTGGAGTTCCGTCGAAGTCGAAGTGCTGAATCCCCTGCTGGGCCGCCACTTCGTCGTGGGGCAAAATGTCATGCTCGCTCGCGTCCTGCTCAAGAAAGGATGCATGGTGCCCGAGCACAGCCACCACAACGAGCAGATCACCTACGTCCTCGAAGGCGCGCTGAAATTCTGGATCGACGGCAAAGAGATTGTGGTGAAAGCGGGCGAGGTTCTGACCATTCCGCCCAACATGCCGCACCGGGCCGAGGCGCTCGCGGACACCGTCGATCTCGATATCTTCAACCCGCCCCGCGCCGACTGGATCAACAAAACTGACGCCTACTTGCGCTAGAACGGCGAGAAAAGAGAACGGCGAGAATTGTACCCGTGTAGCGCGGACACTCCTGTCCGCGTGTTGACTGTTACCCGAAATTCGATATCGATCGAGGTGGTCAGCGCAATCGTGCCGTATCATGTTTATGGAGAGCGCCCCCGTCGCGTTGCACAGGATTATAACCATTGTCGACAACTCGAATCCTCGAAACCGTTTCCCGTTTGCGTTGCATTTCCTGCGCCGCCATTCCCGATTCGGCCGGCCAGGATTTCCGCTGCGCGGCTTGCGGCGATCTGATGGAATTCTTTTTTCCGGGATGGACCTCGGGCTCATCGCCTTTCGACCCGGCGGCGCTGAAGTCTCTCTGGCAAAACCGCCGCACATCCCGCGAAAACCTTGACCAGAGCGGAGTCTGGCGCTTTCGCGAACTGCTTCCCCACATTCCCAATCTCGCAGAGCATGCCATTACGCTCGGCGAAGGCAACACGCCCCTCTATCGCCTGCCACGGTGCGCGCGCGCGGCCGGCGTCGAGAATCTTCTCGCCAAGCATCAGGGCATGAACCCGACCGCATCGTTCAAAGACACAGGCATGACCTTCGCTGCCTCGTCCGCACACCAGGGAAAATTCCGGTGGGTCGCCTGCGCCTCCACCGGCAACACTTCAGCGTCGATGGCTGCCTATGCCGCGCGCGGCAACATGCACAGCCTCGTGCTCATTCCCGAAGGCCAGATTTCCTGGGGCAAGCTCTCGCAAGCGCTCGACTACGGAGCCCTCACCTGCCAGCTCCGCACCGATTTCGACGGATGCGTCCAAATTCTCAACGAACTCGTCCGCCAGAAGCCGGTCTACCTGCTGAATTCGGTGAATCCATATCGCATCGAAGGCCAGAAAACCGCCGCCATCGAACTCATGGAGCAACTCGCGTGGGAGCCACCGGATCACATCATCGTCCCCGGAGGCAATCTCGGAAACAGTTCCGCAATCGGCAAGGCGCTCGTCGAAATGCGCGAACTCAAACTGATCTCCCGCCTGCCCAAGCTTTCCATCATCCAGGCGCAGGGCGCGAATCCGTTCTACCGCTGCGTGCATGACTTCGGCGGGAAGAAGCTCGAACCCATGACGGCCGACACGCTCGCCACCGCCATACGGATCGGCAATCCCGCATCGTGGAAGAAAGCGCTGCGCGTGCTGCAAGCGACTGGCGGCGAGGTCGAACAGGTCACGGAAATCGAAATCGCGATTGCCAAAGCCGAAATCGGCGCCGATGGCATCGGTTGCGAGCCGGCCTCCGCAGTCACGCTGGCGGGCCTCAAGAAACTGCGCCGCAGCGGGTTCGTCAAACCGGGCGAAGCCGTAGTTCTGATCCTGACCGGACACATTCTCAAAGATCCCGACTTCACCATCAAGTTCCATCGCGGCGATTTGTTTGCCGGAACGCCAGACGAGACAGACGCTGCCCAGGCGAAATCCTTGCAGCGCGCGCCGGTCGTGCTCGATGCCAATCTGGGGGCTGTCATTGCCGCCCTCGAGGCGGCCGAGAGAAATTTCTCAACTATACTGATGCTTTGACACAGGAAGTTATCGACTGACATGATCACCAACTCCCAGCCGATCCGGCAGATCTCGCTGCCGTTCAAGGAAGTGATAACGGATGGGTTTAAGGTGAAGCCGCCCAGCGAAAGACAGCCAACACAAAAGCCCAGAAAGAAGTGTACTGCGTGACTGCCTGCAAATATTTCAAGCATCTACCGTGGGCGCTGCCGGCCATCGTATTCCTCTTTGACTTTGCGGATATGCAATGGATGTTCAGTCATGAACCCGGCCTGTCATACGAAGTAGTAAGGCGCTTCCAGTTGCTACTTCTCCCCGGAACCCTGTTTTTCAGTCCCTTGGTCGCGATCTTGTTTAATTGTGGCCTCGCCGCCGCAGCCGGAAGCATCGCATTCCGGGTCGCGAAGGCTTTGTCAAAAGCTAATTCCGGAGAAATCGGTAGCACTCCGCCGCAAACTCGTGTATAAAACACAGTTCAGCCGTCCGTGGCGATTGTAAGAGATTCTGTCCAGCCAACCCGGGCTAAAGTCTTTCATTTCTGTCCTTTCGGACGGTTTTCAGCTGTCGAACCGAGTTCTCAGTTCCACTTCTCAGTGGAGAACGGGGGTTACTGAGAACTGAGAAGCGAGAACTGAGAACTGTTTTTCAATCTATGCCGTCACGTCCCACATCCCAAGATCGCTCGCTGCGCCTGGCGCTGCCGGCGACCTCGGCCAACCTGGGCCCTGCGTTTGACGCCGCTGCCCTCGCTCTCGATTTCCATCTCCGCTTGCGCGCTGAGCGTGCCCCCGACTTCTTCGTTACCGCCGAAGGCCGCGACGCGCCGACCTGCGCCCGTATGGAGAACCACCTCATCGTCACCACCTATTGCGAGGTGCTCGAATCGGAGAACCGCAAGATCGCGCCCCTGCGCATCCACATCGAAAACGAAATTCCCATCGGAAGAGGTTGCGGATCGTCGGCTGCCGCTCGCCTGGCTGGAATCGCGCTGGCCGTACATTTCGGACATCTGCGCTGGAAAAATGACCGCATCGTTGGCGAAGCATCCATGCGCGAGCACCATCCTGACAACGCCTCTGCCTGCTGGATGGGCGCGCTCACGGTGGCTCGCATGGCCAACCAGGTTCAGGCGCAGGTAGTGGAAGTGAAACCGAAAGGGAAGTGGCCGCTGCTCTTGGCTGTCCCCGACGCTCCGCTCCTCACCGAGCAAGCGCGCCGCGCGCTGCCGTTCCAGTATTCGCGCGCCGACGTCACCACCAACATTCAGAACTCGATGCTCCTGCTCGCGGCTTTCACGCAGGACCGTCCTGACCTGCTCTCTTCGGCTCTCGAAGACCGCATCCACCAGCCGTATCGCGCCCCGCTCTGTCCGTTGCTTCCCGCCCTCAAGGAACTTACGCGAGAGTCGGGCATTCTCGGCGCCGCCCTCAGCGGAGCGGGTCCGTCGGTGCTGGTGTTTCTCGACCCGAAAGTTTCACCGAAGAAGGCGAGACAGAGAATCGCTGCCCACCTCACCAAGCGCCGGCTTACGGCCGAACTCATTCTCACCGGGATCGCGCTTCACGGTGGACGCGACGGAGCCGATTGGAAGAAACATCATCCCCCGCCCGCAAAAAGATAGTTCGAAAGATCGTTCGAAAGACAGCCTGACGAACACGAAGTCCGATCGGGCGCGGCACGGACCTACTTTTTCAAGCGAGTCAGGTCGTCCTTCGCCGGCTTCAGGTCCGGTTGCAACCGCACCGCCTCTTGCATTTCAGCGATTGCCTCCGTCTTCTTTCCTTCTTTCTCGAGCACTTGCCCCAGCCGCCAATGCGCTCCCGACCAAGGCGGTTCTCCTGCTTCAGGATCGATCGTCAGGTACCTGCGGAAATAACGTTCCGCCCGCGGCAGGTCCTTCCCCGAGAGGAGCAGAATCTTCGCTGCTTGGTAATGGGATCCGAAGTCGTCGGGAACATCTTTTTCCGATAGCGCGATGATCGCGTCGAGATCCTTCCACCGCTCCAGGTCCGCGTAAACAACCGCCAATACAGCATAAGAGGCGCCTCGGTCTTCTTCGAACTCGATGTCCTCGATTGCGCTCTTCTCCGCAAGATTGTAATTCTTCTGCGAATCCGAGGCATAGAACGCCGCCGCGTGGCGCAGCACCCGTGGATCGTGCGGAGCAGCCGTCAACGCCTGCTGGTAAAGCGCATCTTCCTTGCCGTAATTTTTCTCTTTTCCAGCGAGAGTGGCGTGCGCCAGAAGTCCACGCACGCCGTCGATCTTTCCAATCTCGTCGGCCAGCGCCCAGGCTTTTTTCTTGTCGCCGCCGGCGATGCCCGGCGCGTCAAAGTAATACTCCATCAGATCCTCTCGCGACTCGATATATTTCGGATCGAGAGACGCAGCCTTCGATGCCTCATCGCGGAAACGGCGGGCCAGTCCCAACCCTTTAAAGACACCGGCTTTTTGCGCCTGGGCGATGCAGATATCGGCCAGCAGCAGGTGATAGCGGGCATTGCTCGCATCCAGCGAAACTAGCTTTTCGGCGAGGGGTAGAGCCCCATCCAAGTCGCCGAATTCCTCCTTGACGCTGGCCAGGTAGTATTCCGCCTGCGCATCGTTCGGATTCGCCGCCACCCGCGCCTCCGCCCACGTGCGGAGCCGCTTGAGGTGATGAGCTTGCCAGAGGTCTTCCGGCACGGAGTCAGCGCCCCGCGCGGCTCCAGTCAGCGCAGTTCCCAGGATCAAGAACGATATGACGAATCGACGCATGACTCGCTTACTTACGGCTGGCGGGCGGCACGATCCCATTCATCCGCAAGTATTCCACCATTTGTCCGTAGTGATCGTAACCATGCCACGCGAACAGCATTGCCAGGCTGAGTCGCGTGGTCGTTGACTTGCCGTCAAAACTGGGAATCGGTTCGACGACATTCGCCTCAGTAATGGTGCCGACTGCTTTGTGGGCATAGGCGAAGGAGTCTTTCAGATATTTGAGGATTTCGGCCTTCGACTTCACGCTATCGGGGCCCTTTTCGTCGTTGACATCGACGGGCGGTTTTTCGCCGAGAATCAAGGACGCAACCAGGTACTGGGTGGCGGCAACATGCTTAATCTGTTCCGCGAATGTACGAACCCCTTTGAACTCGCCGTTAGTCGGGGCGAAGCTGTACTTATCGTCGGGCATGGCTTCAGCGGCGGAGACAAAATCGTGTTCCACTCTTTTGGTCGCGCTGTCGACGACCTGGCTGATGCTTTTCTTTTCGTCTTTCGTTTGCGCTTGCGCCAGCCCAACACTGCATAGAACCAGCAGCATTCCCAAAATCGTAAGGGCAAGGGCATTGACATTGACATTGATTGTTTTCATTTTGTCTCCCTGTTAAGTTAAACGTAAAGTTAACGCATTAATCTCGAACTACCGCCGGCGCAAGCTCCAGTTCACTCGCCGTGATGCGATGCCCACGCAGCGCCAGTACTCCGAGCGCGAGCACTACCGCCGCTACGCCCAGCGCATCCGGAACTCCAATCCTTTTCGCCAGCGCGCCCCACAGCGTGGCTCCCACCGCCATGCCTCCCTGCAACACCAGCAGGTAAAACGAGAGCGCCCGGGCGCGCACAAACGCCGGACACATAGTCTGTGCCGCCACATTCAGGCAAGCCAGAATCCCGATCCAAGCCGCGCCCGCCAGCAGCATGACCGCACACAGCAGGGCGAAACTCTCCGCCCGCCCCGCGGCAAAAGTCATGCCCGCAAAAATCAGTATGGTGACTCCTACCACACCATCCACCGACAGCTTGTCTCGCAACCAGGGCAGCGCTAACGCTCCCAGCAGTGCCCCCAACCCAAAACAGCCGAGCAGCACCCCGTATCCCCTCGCCCCATACGGGCGTGCGATGATCGGCAGCAGCGCGAGCATGGCAACGGCCGCCACGCTGAACGTTCCCGTTCGCAGCAGCACCGACTTCGCCAGTTCACTCCCGCGCACGTACGCGAAGCCTTCGCCAATCGCCGGCCATACGCGCCGGTTCTTCGCTCGAGCCGCAATCGGCCGCTTCCAGCGATAGAGAAACAAGATCACGCCCAGGAACGAAAATGCGTTCAGCAAGAAAGTTGTGCCGCATCCTACCGCCGCCACAATCACGCCGCCCAGTGCCGGTCCCACCGCCCTCGCCACGTTGAATCCTGCCGAGTTCAGAGACACTGCCGACGCGTGTTGCTTTGCCGGAACCAACTCCGGCGTAATCGCCTGCCACGCCGGATCATTCATCACCGCGCCGAGGCCCAGCAGGAACGTAAACAGCAGCAGCACCCACGGCCCTACGCAACTGGTCAGCGTCATGATGCCGAGCGTTGCCGAAGCCAGCACCATCCATCCCTGCGTCAGCAGAAGAAATCGCCGCCGGTCCACCATGTCCGCCAGCGCGCCCGCTGGCAAGATCACGAGGAAAACGGGCAGCGAGGCAGCTGCCTGCACCAGTCCAATCATCAGCGGATTCATGGTCATCTGCGTCATCAGCCAGCCCGCACCCACGTTCTGCATCCAGGTGCCGATATATGAAATGACCGAGGCAATCCACAGCGACCGAAACAGCGGCTCGCCCAACGGAGCCCAAGCCGAAACCGATTGCCTGCGGCGCATCGGCTGTACTACCGCACTATTGGGCTGTACTACCGGCATTTTGATCATTTCAGCCATGAGAAGTTCTGATCTGCTGCGCGCAGCGCCAAGCAGCCAATTCCAGTATTTCTCTGCGTGCGCTGCGTCCTCCGCGGTAAAGCCTTTGATTTCCCCCGAACGACTAACGACTACGACCAACGACTAACGACTACGACCAACGACTAACGACCAGCGACGCATCCCTAAACGGCCACTCCCGCCGCCGCCAGGCCCGCACCAGATAGATCGCCAAGCCCACAACCAGAATCACTCCCGCGTAACGAATCTCGCGCAGAAAATTCTTCCGCGAAATCAGGATGAACGTAAAGCTGGCCGCTGCGATCAAGGCCGGAGCCGGATACAGCCACATCCGAAACGGCCGCGGCAAGTCCGGCCGCCGGATGCGCAGCACAATCACTCCTATGCTCTGCACCAGAAACTGCAGCACGATGCGGATCACGATCAGCGCGGCAATCAAGTCGGCGAGCCGCAAAAAACAGAACAGAGCCGCGACCCCCGCCAGCGCCAGCAGCGAAACGTAGGGGAACTTATACACGGGATGTACACGCGCAAAGGCCCGGAAATAATTGCCGTCGAGCGCGGCCGCATACGGCACACGCGAATAGCCAAGCGTCAGCGAGAATACGGAAGCGAATGCCGTCCACATAACGAGAACCGAAATCACCGAAGCCGCGCCATGTCCGTAGACGCGCTGCATCATCGTCGAGACGATATACAACTTGGTGTCGGACGCGCCCGACTGCATCAGCTCTCGCCAGGGGATGACCCCGAGGATGCTGATATTCATCACGATATAAAGACTCGCGACCGCCAAAATGGATAGCAACAGCG